>WBZU01000095.1_pt1 | contig 92640 bp, 76 predicted proteins | sample 5204311 | NCBI WGS metagenome assembly WBZU01 (sample SAMN12344359, study PRJNA552823) | activated sludge metagenome | biome: Activated sludge suspended growth; feature: Nitrification reactor; material: Wastewater; isolation source: activated sludge from nitrification reactor of wastewater...
TTTTACCATTACCAATGGAGGAGTTTTTGGAAGCATGATGAGCACTCCAATAATTAATCCTCCACAAAGTGCTATTTTGGGAATGCATAACGTAGTCGACCGCCCAATTGCGGTTAATGGTCAAGTTGTTATTCGACCAATGATGTATGTTGCACTTAGCTATGATCATCGAATAATAGACGGACGTGAGTCTGTAGGTTTTTTAGTGAAAGTGAAGGAAATGCTCGAAAATCCGGTAAAAATGATTTTTTCCGGAAAAGACCCAATAGAGGTGCTGGTTGGACTTTAATTTTTTCTTTTTTTGGACTAAAGAATTGGATTTTTTTTACCTTACTTATTCACAGAGCTGTATTCATAAAAAGCTATTTTTTTTGACATTGAATAGGTTAAAATACTAGGTGATTTTTGTTTACCATTCAATTGAATTCCCATAGTGTTGAGTTGTAATTAATTATAATTTTCAGAAAGCCCATGCTTGATTTTTTTCTGGACTAAGAGGTGCTTATTTAGAATTATTATAAATTACAAAATCCCTACTTTTTTCAACATTTTATTTGAGTATAAAATATCTATTCTTGTAAATTTGCCGCCGGTAAAAAAGGGCTTTTGTTAAAAATTGACAAAATTTTAAGCTCCCATTTTTATCGTGAATACCCTAATTTCATTAGGTTTTTGTAGGTTATGTTTACTTTGATTTGAACGTTAAAATTGCTTTTATGATAAAACTTAAAACAGTCCGTTTTTCTCTCTCCATTCTCCTTTTCACATTAATCGTAAATTTTTCAAGTGCATTTGCACAAGCTAGCGCTGAGCAAGGAGAGAAAATTTTTAAACAAAATTGTACGTCCTGTCATAGCATCGGAACCACAAAAGTTGTTGGTCCTGGCTTAAAGGATGTAATAAAACGCGTTCCTAGTGAAGACTGGTTGAAAACCTGGATTAAGAATAGTTCAGCAGTTATCAAATCGGGTGATGCTTACGCTAAAAAGATTTATGAAGAAAATAATAAAGCAGCCATGTCTTCTTTTGACAATTTAAAAGATGACCAACTAGCTTCATTAATCGAGTACCTTAAGAACCCACCTGCTCCTAAGCAAGCTGCCGCCGCAAGTGGAGGAGCTGCCGGAACTAGCTCATCAGCAAGTAATGAAGACGGAATTTGGAACTACGTATTGCTCGCTTTAGCAGCAATTTTTATCATTTTGATAGTTGTATTAGGTGGTATCAAAGAAACTTTAGCTCGTTTGGTTCGTGAACGAGATGGATTACCTGAACCGGTAAAATTAGCAACTATTCCTGCTGCCAAACATTGGATGCGCACACATAAGAAACACATGGCGGTAATAATTTTAATATTGGTAAGCTGGGGATCACGTGCTGCCTGGAATGGAATGATGGGTTTAGGCGTGTATACCGGATACAAACCAGAACAACCTATTAAATTCTCACACAAGATACACGCTGGGCAAAATGCCATCAACTGTGTGTATTGTCACTCTGGAGTTGAAAAAAGTAAAGTGGCGAATGTTCCTTCAGCCAATGTATGTATGAATTGTCACAAATACATACAAGAAGGTCCAATTACCGGTAAAACTGAAATAGCAAAAATTTATGCAGCACTTGACTATAATCCTACAACTCAAGTATATGGCCCTAATCAAAAACCAATTAAGTGGGTTCGTGTACATACACTGCCTGACTTAGTATACTTCAACCACTCTCAGCACGTGGTAGTTGGTAAAATTGAATGTACTAAATGCCATGGTCCTGTGGCTGAAATGGACACTATTCGTCAGTTTTCACCACTTACAATGGGATGGTGTGTAAATTGTCACCGCGAAACAGAAGTGCAAATGGCAGGTAATCCTTATTATGATAAATTACATGCAAAACTTGCTGCAGAGCACAAAGGCGAAAAAATTACTGTTGCAAAAATGGGCGGTATTGAATGTGGTAAATGTCATTATTAATAAAACGAATATTTGAATTATAGCTTTTAGATGAGCGAATTGAGTTCACGTTAATTCCTGATTTAAAATTCAACATTTAGCTTTTACAAAAAATATGGGTACAACAAAAAAATACTGGAAGGGATTAGAAGATTTAAATAACGACCCTGCGTTTATTAAATCAGCGCAAAGCGAATTTGCCGAAGAAATTCCGATGGAACAATTTCTATCCAATGATTCATTGGAAGAAACTTCTACCCCCAGAAGAGATTTCCTTAAATTTTTAGGATTTTCTGTTACAGCAGCATCCCTTGCAGCTTGCCAAACTCCTGTAAGTCGTGTCATTCCTTACGTGATTAAACCCGAAGAAATTACGGTGGGTGTTAGTAATTGGTATGCTACTGCATTTTTTGATGGACACGACTTTTGCAACATATTGGTAAAAACCCGAGAAGGTCGTCCTATTAAGATTGAAGGAAATAAATTTTCATCAATCACCCAAGGAGGCACTAATTCACGTGTACAAGCTTCTGTGCTTTCTTTATATGATAACGAACGCGCAAACGGACCTAAAGAAAAAGGAGCTCCAACCACTTGGGAGGAGGCAGATAAAAAAATCATGGCGCAGCTCGACTCTATTGCAGCTGCAGGTGGAACAATTGCCTTGTTAAGTTCATCTATAATAAGTCCAAGCACTCAACAAATTATCACTGATTTCAGTGCGAAATATAAAAATGTAAAACACGTTACTTACGACGCAGTTTCTTACTCTGGAATAATCGAAGCAAATAAACAAAGTTTTGCCAAAGCTGTTGTTCCAGTTTACAAATTCGAAAATGCCAAAGTAATTGTAAGCTTTGCCTGTGATTTTCTAACCAACTGGGTTTCTCCTATCGAAACTGCTCGTCAGTATACAAAAAATCGCAAGGTTAGCGATGAGAATAAAACGATGAGCAAGCATTACCAGTTTGAAAGCAATCTGTCATTAACGGGCAGTAATGCTGATGAACGAATTGGTATTAAGCCATCACAAATGGGTGCTGCTTTAATCAGCTTGTACAATAAAGTGTCTGGTTCTTCACTGTCAACAAAACAATTGGAATTTGATGCACATATTACCGCTGCTGCAAAAGAACTTGTTGCTGCTAAAGGAAAATCGCTTGTAGTATGTGGTTCAAACGATCCTGCAATTCAGGTAATCGTTAATGCAATAAATCATTCTTTAGGAAATTACGGAGCTACCATTGATATTGATAATGCAAATCGCACACATCAAGGAAACGATGCCGATGTTATGTCTCTTGCTGCTGATATGAAGGCAGGTAAAATAGGTGCATTATTAATGTACAATGTAAATCCTGTGTATTCATTGCCTGCTTCTCTTGGTTTTGAAGAAGGAATGAAGAAAACTGCATTAACTGTTTCATTCAACGATCGTGAAGATGAGACCGGAAGTTTAGCAACCTTTTTATTGCCCGACCATCACTACCTCGAATCATGGGGTGATGCAATGCCTCGAAATGGCGTTTACAGCTTAATTCAACCTACTATTTTTCCAATATTTAATACCCGTTCTGCTCAAGAAAGCTTGATGAAATGGACAGGTATTGCTGGTGATTATCAAGCTTATGTTAAAACTAACTGGGAGAAAAATATTTTCCCAATGCAAACTAGCGAAGTATTGTTTGAAAACAATTGGATGAAAAGTTTGCACGACGGTGGCATTGAATTTAGTTTGACACCTGCTGTTGCACCTACTTTTGCTGGTGATGCTGCCGCTGCTGCTGCCCTAATTATGCAATCAGCATCAAAGGCCGGTTCATTTGAAATCACCTTGTATGAAAAAACACCAATAGGAAATGGTAATCAAGCCAATAACCCTTGGTTGCAGGAAGTACCAGATCCGGTTTCTAAAGTTGTTTGGGACAATTATATTACTATGTCACCTAAACAAATGAAAGAACTTGGATTTGAAACTTTCCAGGAACAACGTGCGATGGCCGACGTGGTAGAAGTTACCGTAAATGGTGTTACCTTAAAAGCTCCAGTATTTCCACAACCCGGACAAGTTTATGGAACGATAGGATTAGCTTTAGGTTATGGACGAACTAAGGCAGGTAAATGCGGAAACATTGGAAGTAACGCTTATTCATTTGTAGGAAATACAAACGGAACATTGAGCTATACTAGCTTTGATGCAAAAATAGGTGCTTCTGTAGATAAATATAGCTTAGCTTCTACACAAACTCACCACACGTTGATGGGACGCAACATGGTGAAAGAAGCAAGCCTCTCTGAATATATTAAAGATTCGAAAGCCGGCAATGAACGCGAAATGTTCAAGGTTAAAGAAGGACATGAGCACAAAGAAAAATCTGCCGAAGAACTCGATTTATGGGCTACTAAAGAGTATCCAAAACAACCAACTACCGATTTAAAATGGAGTATGAGCATCGACTTAAACTCTTGTATCGGATGTGGAAACTGTGTTGTAAGCTGTTCTGCTGAAAATAATGTTCCTGTTGTTGGAAAAGATCAGGTAAGCAAAACACGCGAAATGCATTGGATTCGTATCGATCGCTATTACACCAGCGATATGACCAAAGTTAAAGCTGCGGAAGAAGGAAAAGGAAAAATCGACATGTTTACTGCCATGGAAATTCCTTCTGAAAATCCTAAAGTAGTTTTCCAACCTGTAATGTGTCAGCACTGCGACCACGCTCCTTGTGAAACTGTTTGTCCGGTATTAGCTACCACACATAGCAGCGAAGGCTTAAATCAAATGACCTACAACCGTTGCTTGGGAACAAAATATTGTGCCAACAACTGTCCTTATAAAGTGCGTCGATTCAACTGGTACCGTTACACCAACGACAAGGATTTTGATTTTAACTTAACCAATGACCTCGGTAGAATGGTCTTGAATCCTGATGTTTCAGTACGTTCAAGAGGGGTGATGGAAAAGTGCAGCATGTGTGTGCAACGAATTCAAGAAGGAAAATTAGCTGCTAAAAAGGACGGCAGAAGAATTAATGATGGAGAAATTCAAACAGCCTGCGCACAATCATGTCCAACAAATGCCATTGTGTTCGGAAATATTTTTGATGAAAATAGTCAGGTTGCAAAAAACAGCAAAGACGAACGTATGTATCATATGCTCGAGGAAATTGATGTTCAACCTTCTGTTTTCTATCTGACCAAGATTAGAAATACCGAAGAAAAAGAAGCTTAATTGAATGATGATTCAGTTCATCGGATAAAATAAATTTTTTGTAAAAATTCAGAATACTATGATGTACGAAGCACCGATAAGAGAACCGCTGATTTTAGGTGATAAAACGAACCACCAAATAACCGAAGATGTATGCCGACCTATTGAAGGCAAAGCAAATAAATACTGGTGGTGGGCATTTGCCATATCTGTTGCCATGTTATTATGGTGGGTGCTTTGTGTAAGTATTACTGTAGGAAAAGGGATTGGAGTTTGGGGATTGAACAACGTGGTGGATTGGGGTTGGGATATTACCAATTTCGTATGGTGGGTTGGTATTGGTCACGCTGGTACTTTGATTTCAGCAATTCTCTTGTTGTTCCGTCAAAAGTGGAGATTGTCGATTAACCGTGCAGCGGAAGCAATGACAATTTTTGCTGTAATTTGTGCCGCATCCTTTCTATTAACGCATACAGGTCGCCCTTGGTTAGATTATATTTTATTTCCATTACCCAATCAATTTGGTTCCTTGTGGGTAAACTTTAACTCACCTTTAATATGGGATACTTTTGCAGTTTCTACCTACTTCTCAGTTTCATTGGTTTTTTGGTATACCGGTTTAATTCCTGATTTTGCGGTTGTTCGCGATCGCGCAAAATCAAAGGGTTACAAAAGATTTTATAGCTTATTAAGTTTTGGATGGGTTGGATCTGCTAAAAACTGGCAACGTTTTGAAGAGGTTTCTCTGGTGCTTGCCGGTATGAGCACGCCACTTGTACTTTCGGTACATACTATTGTATCTATGGACTTTGCTACCTCCATCATTCCTGGATGGCACACCACCATTTTCCCTCCTTATTTCGTTGCAGGAGCAATTTTCTCAGGATTTGCAATGGTTCAAACGCTTCTCATCATTACACGTAAGGTACTTAGTTTGGAAGATTATATTACGAATTACCACATCGATATGATGAACCGTATTATTTTAATAACCGGATCAATCGTTGGTGTTGCTTACATCACAGAGTTTTTTATCGCTTGGTATTCAGGTGTTGAGTATGAATCCTATGCCTTCATTAACAGAGCAACCGGATATTACTGGTGGGCTTATTGGAGCATGATGACCTGTAACGTTATTACTCCTCAACTATTTTGGTTCAAAAAAATCAGAACCAGTGTTATGGCAACATTTATTATCTCAATATTTGTCAACATTGGTATGTGGTTCGAGCGATTTGTGATTATCGTTACTTCATTGCACCGTGCTTATATGCCTTCAGAATGGGGCTTTTATCATCCATCTTGGGTAGAGGTAGGTATTTTTATTGGTTCACTCGGATTGTTTTTTACTTGCTTCTTGTTATTTGTTCGATTCTTCCCAGTTATAGCAATGAGTGAATTAAAAACTATTACAAAGGTATCCGGAACTAAAATTCGTAAAGAGTACAAAGATATGGATGAGGCACACGCTCATAGCGATGCTGCACATTAATAAAGGATAATTAAAAAAAAATATTCCAAAACCGAAGAGTATGAGTAAAATGATTTTTGCAATATTTAGTGATGAAGAAGTGGTACTTCACCAAATTCCTTCTTTGAAATCACATGGAGTGCGTATTAAGGATGTATTCAGTCCCTTTCCAATTCATGGATTAGACAAAGCGCTAGGTTTAAAACGAACCCGTATTTCCATCTGTTCCTTCTTATATGGAATGACCGGATTGAGCCTTGCCATTTTAATGATTTGGTACATGAACATTAGCGATTGGCCTATGAACATTGGAGGTAAACCAAATTATTTTTTCTATAAAAATGTCCCGGCGTTCGTACCGGTATTATTTGAATCAACTGTATTGTGTGCTGCCCATGGAATGGTAATTACTTTTTATCTAAGAAGTAAATTAATACCGGGAGTAACTGCTTTTGTGCCGGATGTGCGAATGACCGACGATAAAATTGTTATGCAGGTGGAAGTAAAAGATGCCTCTAAAGAAGCTGAAATTACAGCTATGCTAATGAAGGCTGGTGCTGAAGAAGTGAAAGAATACGGTAAATAATTTAGATTGAATTTAAGAATTTAAAAACTGATATCGTGAATAGTATTTTAAAAAATGTAAAATCATTAGCACTGTTTTCTGCCGCCGGTGTAATGCTGATGCTAAGTTCTTGTGATGATGCAAATCCATTGAGTCCAGGTTTAGAATATATGCCCGACATGTATCGCTCGGAAGCCTATAAACCGTATACAGTAAATCCGGTATACAAAGATAGCATGGAAGCACGAAAGCCGGTACCCGGAACTGTTTCTCAAGGTGCTGTGCCTAATTCAAGCATTACAATCAACGAATTGATTTATCCTTACCCAAATACACCTGAAGGCTATGAAGCAGCAGGTTTAAATTTGAAAAATCCTTTAGCACAAAATGCTAAAAATTTGGAGGAAGGAAAGGTAATTTTTACCAAAATGTGTATTCATTGCCACGGGGCAAAGGGTGACGGCGCAGGTAGTTTAAAGGTGGCCGGTGAAGTATTTCCAGTGCCTTCTTATACAAGTGATGCAATAAAAAATCTTCCTGAGGGAAAAATGTTTCATACGCTAAACTATGGTAAAGGCTTGATGGGCTCTCATGCTTCACAACTTAATAAAGAAGAGCGTTGGAAATGTGTAATGTATGTGCAACAACTTCAGCGTGAAGCTTTAGGAGCTGCTGGTGCAACCGCAGCAGTTGATTCTACAAAAACAGCATCGGCTGAGAAAAAATAAGTGTAACAGAAAAAAATATTGGCTTTATGATGAATTATACGGTTACAAAAAACAATAAAATGGTCGCCATAGGTCTTATGGTGCTTGGAATACTGTCAATTGCTTATGGCTTTTCAACGGGGGACACTACCCGCTCTTGGGCCAATTTGTTGATTGGGAATTTTTATTTTATGGCGATGGCGCTGGGAGCTACTTTTTTTCTCGCAGTTCAATATGTTGCTGAGGTAGGTTGGTCAGTGCAAATAAAAAGAGTTTGGATGGCCATGGGACAATACTTGCCATTTGCCGGATTGTTCATGATTTTGATTTTTGCCTTTGGTCATCATGATTTGTATTCTTGGACACATCCAGAAAATTATGATAAAGCATCTGAACACTATGATGCAATTCTGGATGGGAAAAGCGGATACTTAAACATGACATTTTATTTTATTCGCTTAGTACTTTATGCTGTTATATGGGCTGGTTTTGCATTTTTGTTACGCAAAGAGTCATTAAAGGAAGATGAAGTAGGCGGATATACTCATTATCATAAGGCATCTAGACTTTCCGCTATTTTTCTAGTACTTTTTGCTATTACCTCTTCAACTTCTGCTTGGGATATTTTAATGTCGGTAGATGCACACTGGTTTAGTACATTGTTTGGATGGTACACTTTTGCCGGTTTATTTGTTACTACAATGACAGTAACTACCATGATTGTGTTGTACTTGAAACGCAAAGGATATTTGCCAAATGTAAACGATAATCATATCCATGATTTAGGTAAATTCATGTTCGCGTTCAGTATTTTTTGGACCTACCTTTGGTTTTCTCAGTTCATGCTAATCTGGTATGCAAACCTTCCTGAAGAAGTTGTTTATTTTATGCAACGACAAGGACATTACAAACCCTTATTTTTAGCTAATTTATTCATCAATTTTGCTGTACCGTTTATTGTATTAATGACCCGTGATGCAAAGCGTATGAATGGTTTGTTAACCTTTGTAGGATGTGTTATTGTTGCTGGTCATTGGCTTGATGTGTACATGATGGTAATGCCGGGAACAGTTGGAGAGCACGGTTCAATAGGAATACAAGAAATTGGAACACCTTGCTTTTTTGCAGGATTATTTATGTGGGTTGTATTCCATAAGTTAGCTGCAGCTCCACTAATTCCGAAGAATCACCCAATGATTAAAGAAAGCTACTATCATCATATCTAATACAAACTCAAGGATTTTTAACCTCACTAAGCGAAAGAAATGGAACATTATTTAATTTATGCAGTCATCCTATTAGGTGTTTGGGCATTTGCCAGATTAATTAAAGTGTTTGAATTAACCGGACAATTAAAAGGAAATGACCGTGAAAGAGTAACACACAACGATAATCGTGTTAATGCAAGCCTGATGATTATTTTTATGGTTGCTTTCTATGCATTTATTTATTGGCAAATAAAACATTATTCATCATTATTATTACCTGAAGCTGCTTCAAAGCACGGTGTCGAAATTGATAAACTTTGGGATTTTAATATTTATATTATCTCCTTGGTTTTTATTCTTACCAATACCATACTCTTTATTTTTGCCTGGAAGTATTATTACCGGAAAGGAAATAAAGCAACTTTTTTTGCCCATAGCACTAAACTTGAGATGATTTGGACAATTATTCCTGCGATTGTTCTAGCAGTTATTATTTCCTACGGATTAAAAACATGGAATGCTATTACAACCGATGTTGATCCAAAAGAAACAGTTTTAATTGAATTATATGCAAAACAATTTGACTGGACAGCACGTTATGCTGGGAATGACAACGTTCTTGGTTCAACCAATTATAAATTAATTGCAGATGGAAATGAACTGGCTCTCGATGCATCAGATGCAGCCAATATGGACGATAAATTAGTTAAGAGCGAATTCCACTTACCTGTAAATAAAGAAGTGTTATTTAAATTTCGTTCTCGCGATATTATTCATAGTGCCTACATGCCTCACTTCAGAGCTCAAATGAATTGTGTTCCAGGTATGGAAACCCAATTCCATTTCATTCCTACCATTACTACTGAGGAAATGCGTAAGAAAACCAATAATCCTGAATTTGATTATGTGCTTTTGTGTAACAAAATATGTGGTGCTGGACATTACAACATGCAAATGAAAATTGTTGTTGAAAGTGAAGCAGATTACACGAAATGGCTAGCTGAGCAAAAAACGTTCGCTGAAACGCGCAATACATCGGCAGCGACACAAACTGCTGAGCCAGTAGCAGCCCCGTCTGCTGATACTGCTAAAACAGTACCTGCAGCTGATACCGCTAAAACAGCTACTTTAACCAAAGCCACAAAATAACTTTGTATAGAACTAATTATTGAACGATATGGACACACACGCAAACTTACATCACGACGCTCATGCCCACCACGATCATGGTGCGCACGAACATGAACACGAAGAACCAAATTTTTGGGAAAAATATATTTTTAGTCAAGATCATAAAATGATCTCAAAGCAGTTTTTGGTTACTGCTGTATTTATGGGGGTTATTGCAATGATTATGTCAATTTGCTTTCGCTTGCAATTGGCATGGCCTGAACATCCATTCCCGTTTTTAAATGCAATGTTGGGCGATAAATGGGCTCCGGGGGGTGTGATGACACCTGATATGTACCTAGCGCTTGTTACCATACACGGAACCATCATGGTGTTTTTTGTATTAACAGGAGGATTAAGTGGGACCTTCAGTAATTTGTTGATTCCATTGCAAATTGGAGCAAGAGATATGGCATCCGGATTTTTGAACATGCTTTCATTTTGGTTCTTTTTTGCAGCTTCAGTTATAATGATATGGTCACTTTTTGTTGAATCTGGACCTGCTTCTGCAGGATGGACAATTTATCCTCCATTAAGCGCTCTTCCACAAGCTATACCCGGTTCAGGTTTAGGAATGACCATGTGGTTAATTAGTATGACCTTATTTGTTGTTGGTTCACTTTTGGGAAGTTTGAATTATATTGTTACAGTAATAAATCTTCGTACAAAAGGTATGAAAATGTCAAGAATGCCACTTACCATCTGGGCTTTCTTTATCACGGCTATTTTAGGTGTGCTTTCATTTCCTGTGCTTTTTGCTGCCGTACTATTACTTATTTTTGATCGTACTTTTGGAACAAGCTTTTATTTATCTGATATTTTTATCAGCGGACAAGCTTTAGAATCTACCGGTGGAAGTCCAATATTGTTTCAGCACCTTTTCTGGTTTCTAGGACACCCCGAAGTATACATTGTATTGTTACCTGCTTTAGGTATTACTTCTGAAGTTGTAGCTACCATGAGCCGTAAACCGATTTTTGGTTACCGTGCTATGATTGGTTCTATTTTGGCAATTGGATTTTTATCATTTATTGTTTGGGGACATCATATGTTCCTTACAGGTATGAATCCTTTTTTAGGCTCTGTATTCGTATTTACCACATTGCTTATTGCCATACCATCTGCGGTTAAAGCTTTCAACTACATTACCACTTTATGGAAGGGAAATTTAATTATGTCGCCAGCAATGTTGTTTGCCATTGGTTTAGTTTCAACTTTTGTAACTGGTGGTGTAACAGGAATCATACTTGCCGATTCTGCTTTGGATATTAATGTTCACGATACCTATTTTGTGGTTGCTCACTTTCACATTGTAATGGGTGCCTCTGCAATATTTGGAATGTTTGCTGGTGTTTATCATTGGTTTCCTCGAATGTTTGGACGCATGATGAATAACAAATTAGGATACGTTCACTTCTGGGTAACATTTATAGCAGTTTATGGTGTGTTTTTTCCTATGCACTTTATAGGAATGGGTGGGGTTCCTCGTCGTTATTATTCAAACGAAGCCTTTGAATTATTTAAAAACTTTGGAGATGTTAACGTACTAATTACCACCTTTGCTATTATTGGTGCCTTGGCTCAAATTACTTTCTTATTTAACTTTTTCTATAGCATGTATCGTGGTAAGGAATCAGTTCAAAATCCATGGCGATCTAACACTTTAGAGTGGACAGCACCGGTTGAACACCTTCATGGAAACTGGCCAGGAGCAATTCCTGAAGTTCACCGCTGGCCATACGATTATAGCAAACCCGGCAAAGCTGAAGATTTTGTCATGCAAAATGTTCCACTTGAAAACGGTGAAGAAGATCACTAATAATTAGTACATTCTTAAAATCCCTTACTTAATTTTTAAGTAGGGGATTTTTTTTGAAATTGTAAGTAGATTTTTTTCGACAAATAGTTGCTTGTTTTCTCATATATAAAATTATCTTTATGGAAATTTAAAGAATACCCAATTGCTTTTTTATCTGCGCTAAACATTTTATTTCTTAATATTATAATAACTTAAAATAGTCATCTCAATTACCTGTATTCGCTTTATTTGTGCAGTAATTGAGCAGTAAAAATTAATTCAAAAATTTACAACATGAAAAAAGGTACCTCCTCTCAAAATCGATTGATGTCAACAAGGCTGATGTCAACATTTGTCTTTATTATTTTTCTACTTTGCTTTGGCAATGTGAAGGCACAGCTACTTCAATGGAATACATTTGGTAATGCGGGAACAGAAACAACTGAGCCGAGTGTGGCCAACGATGCAAATATCGCAGGCCCAGTGAATTTAACCAACGGAGGAGGGTTTACGCATGCTGCAAATGGCAACCGCTACGGTGGAACTGGTTGGTTTAATACCGGTAATACAGTTGCGGGAAGCACCATTGCAGAAGCAATTGCAGGTAATGATTATATACAATTTGTAGTTACCCCAAATGTAGGTTTTTCGTTTACACCTACTTCTTTTGTGTTTAGCTGGGATAAGTCAGGAACAGGCCCTAAAAGTGTAGCTCTGCGATCTAGTGCAGATGGCTTTGCAGCTGACTTAGGAACAGTTCTTACTGCAGCTATTGGAACTTTTAACACAATTACCATTTCTGGACTTACTAATTTAACTACTGCAACTACTTTTCGTGTATATGGTTACAACGGTACAGCTACCGGAGGTACAGGTGGTTTTGATATTGCAACCAACGTTGTGAACGTTACCCTGAATGGTACTACTGCACCAATTATTGTTCCACCTACACAGCTAGTAATCGCGAGTATTTCAAATCAAGTGGCTGGTGCACCTTTTTCAATAACTGTTGAATCTCGTGATGGTAGCAATACTTTAAGCAATGTTTCTGCTGCTACTGGTTTTACATTGACTACGAATGGAAATGCTGGAGCAATAGGCGGTACTACTACCGGCACAATTGCATCAGGAACTAATTCAATAGTTGTTAGTGGAATTACTTTAGCCAGCGCAGGATCTGGTGCAACCATTACAGCAACTAGAACCTCGGGCGATGTACTGACTGCAGGAACAAGTAATACATTTAACGTAAGCGCAGCTTCAACCCCTACCATTTTAGTAACAGGGAGTTTGACAGCCTTTTTAACTGCTGTTAGTACACAAAGTACTTCTCAGTCATATACAGTTTCAGGTACAGATTTAACAACAGATATAGTTATTACCCCGCCTGCAAATTTTAAAATTAGAACTGGGATTGCAGCTTTTTCAAGTAGTCCAATAAACCTAACTCCTACATCTGGTACGGTGGGAACAACAACTATTGATGTGTTGTATGAACCTGGAGTTGCTGGACCACATTCAGGAAATATTACACATACAAGTACCTTAGCTAGCACTGTAAATCAAGCTGTATCAGGAGCTACATTAGCCACAGAACCTAATATAGCTTCAACAGCCAGTATTGGAGCAATTACATCTGCAACTGCAGTGGTTAATTTTACTGGAGGTAACGGAGCAAGAAGAATCGTTGTTGCTCGTTCAACCTCAGCTGTTTCTTTTGTACCTACTGATAATGTTTCTCCAAGTGGTGTAAGTAATGATTTTTCAGTTGCTGTTGACCAAGGTTCAGGAAATAAAATAGTATATGATGGTACGGGTACAACGGTAACAGTAAACAATTTATCGGCAGGAACTACCTATCATTTTGCTGTATATGAATACAACGGAACGGCAGGTGTTGAGAATTATTTTGCTACAGCTGGAACTGCCAATACCACTTTACCGGGTCCAATAATGTATACAACCATTGGCGCAACATACACTCAAGATTTTAATAGTCTACCCTTATCTGGCACCTATTCATATAGCGGATTAGGATCTGGTCCATTTTTTACTTCTGTTGCTCCAATTAATGCAGCTTCATCTGTGGGTTGGCAGCATGCTCGAATTGCAGGATCAACAGTGGATGCAAAATTCTCATTTGATAATGGATCAGCAAACTCAGGTTCTACATTTAGTTATGGAACAGCTGCAGCCTCTGATAGAGCTTTAGGTGTGTTAGCTTCTGGTTCAAATACTAATCGAATCGGAGCTGTTATTCGTAACAATACAGGTTCAACCTTATCTTACATTAATATTACTTATGTTGGTGAACAATGGCGATATGGTGCCGGAGTGGCAAATACCTTAACTTTCGGATACCAAGTTGGTGGAACAGATATTTCAACAGGATCATTTACTACTGTAAGCGGATTAGATTTTACTTCTCCCGTAACTAGTGGTGGATCCGGAACACGGGATGGAAATCTTTCAATTAATAGAACAAATAAATCAGCAACAGTTGCCTTGGGTACACCTTGGTTAGCCGGTACTGATTTAGTTATTCGTTGGGAGGATATTGATAACAGTGGTAGTGACGATGGATTAGGAATAGACGATTTTAACTTTTCAGCATCTGCCATCGCAACGCCGGTTCAATTAGCTATAACAAGTGTGAATGGAGGAAGTAGCCCAACCATTAATGTGCCTTTTAATGTAACTGTTACTGCAGTTGATAATTCAAATTTTCCTCAAAACGTAATCGCTAATACAGATGTAACGCTTAGTTTAAATACTGGATCAGGGGTATTTGGAGGAACCCTTACAGGTACAATCTTAGCAGGAACTAGTTCAGTTATTATTTCTGGAGTAACTTACAATACTGCAGAAGCAGGAGTAAGTTTAACAGCAACTCGAACTTTAGGGGATGTTTTGACTGCTGGTAACAGTGCTTCATTCACCGTATTAGGTGCTGCTAATCATTTAGAATTTGTTGGGTTCCCATTAACCGGTGGAACAAATAATAACCTTACAACTTTTACTGTTGAAGCAAGAAGAGCCGACAACTCGGTAGATGTAAATTATACTGGCAACATTACTTTAAGTATTGCATCAGGCCCTGGCGTAGTTTCAGGTACCCTAGTTAAAGCTGCAGTAGCAGGTATTGCTACTTTTACTAATATTAAGTTGGATTTAGTTGGAAATTACACCTTAAATGCATCTGCATCCGGTTTAACTTCAGCAACCTCTGCCACAATAGCTATTTCAGCAGCTCCTTATATGACCGAACTAGTGGTTCCTCAATACATGGGAGCAAAAACAGATGCTGTATTAAACTTGAACAATACACGTACTCCGGTTGCAGTTTGCGTTCAATTTTTTAACTTAAACCCAAGCGCTGCTTATGATTTAAAAGCAGGAATGGCTTTAACCTCTGAAGGATCTACTGGTTATGGTGCAGGAAATTGGTGGGATGGAGCATTGTTTGGACAAAATAATCTTCAAAATGCTTTCACTACTGATGCTTCTGGAAACACCGGACCGGTTTGGGTCTATTTACAACCATCAGGAAATGCTTCAAGATTTGGAGCAGGTCAAATACACAATATTAGAGTTGGTGTTACCTTGCATGCAGCATCAATGCCTGCAAATCCACAATTTATAGGTTCTAAAACTATCACTTCTTTAGATGTAGCAACTATTCCTTTAACTGTATCAACCGCCGACGATGGGGCATATTTAACGGGACGTTCTGCAATTTGTGCAGAAGGAAAACATGTTTTACTTTATGATAACACTGCCGGAACTGGAAATCCTTTATACTCTTTTTTAATACGACAGGCTTCTGTAACTAATGGTTCTTCTTCTGAATTACCAAGTGCAGTAAATGAAATTTGGTCGCAATCAGGATCAAGTGTTGCAGGTGATTTTGCTGCAATAATTCCAATTGGTGCAAATAATCCTAATGGTGTGCGTAGAATTGAATCACGTAATGAAGATAATAGCGTATTTGGTGCTTCAACCGATGCAGATGGAATTTGGCCAAGTACAGCAAATACAACAACTGTCTTAAGTAAGGCTGTTGTTTCACTTTTGCAAACCGATGCTCCTGCAATTGATTTTGCTCTTCCAACATGTGTTGTAGCTACAGCAAATAATATTTCTTGTCCTACTGGTGTTTCACTTTCTTGGCCAAGCTCAGGTGCTTGCGATTCTTACCTTGTGAATTTCGGAACCGATAATCCTCCAACAGATATCTTATCAGGGTTAAATGTTGGAACTTCCTTAAGTTATAATTTACCGGTATTAGCAAGCAATACACCTTACTTCTATCAGATAGTATCAGTGAATGTATTTGGACAAGCTATTGGATGTACCATCGGAACCTTTACTACCGGTACTAGTTTTACTGTTACGCCTACCCAATCTCCATCTTCGTATACCGAAACTATGGACAACGGAGTAACTCCACCTGCACTACCTTGTGGAATGACAAGTTCAAACGAAAATTTCCCTGTTGATGCATTTACTTGGTATACCAGTACAACTGCTCCAAATGGTGGTAGCCGACATTTAGCAATTGATAAAAATACCAACAATACTACTGCAAAAGACGATTGGGTGTATTCTGCTCCAATGAATTTAACTGCAGGAAAACTGTATCGAATTTATTTCCATTACCGTGTTAGCAATGCTGCCAATCCTGAACAATTTGAACTATTCGTAAGTAATTCTGCAGATGCAGCTACAATGACTTCTACTTCTTCTGTAAAGCAACTAACTGGTCTTACCAACTTAACTTACGTACTTGACTCTACAGCAGATATTATTCCTTTGCTAAACGGAATTCATTATTACGGAATTCATGCGAATAGTGCTGCAGGTGCTGCAAGTTTATATATTGATGATATACAAGTAAAGGAAATTCCGGTGGCTGCGCTTGATCCGGGATCCTGTGTTACCATACCAAGTTTATATGATCAGCTTTTGGTACAACCAATATACGGTGCGCAAGATTATAAGTTTAAAATCGAAAATTTAGGCATCAGTTACAGTTATGAATTTACAAGAAATCTCGCCATTCCTGATTTCCGCTTGAAATGGGCACCGGGTGTAGTGTATGGTGAAACATATGATGTTTCTGTTTCTTATAAAAAGAATAACATATGGAGTCCTTACGGTGCCTCATGTCCTGTAACCATGGGCCCTTTCCCAACAACTCAATTGCGCGGTGCATCTTGTGGAGCAATCCTCACCGATTTGTATACTCCATTGTATATTGACTCAGTAGGAGGAGCCAATGATTACGAATATAAAATTGTTCAAAATACCTTGGCATACGACCATACTTGGATGCGTGGTGCTCCGGTATTAGATTATCGCTTGTATTGGGCTTATCAAGCATCTCCTGTTTTGGTTGAGCGTGTACAATTTGGATTTACCTACGACGTACAAGTACGTGCTTTAGTAGGCCGTACCGGACCAGCACAAGGAAACTTACCTGGAACACTAGGAACCTTTGGACCGGTTTGTACAGTTACCTTGAGTGGTCAGCCACAAACACAATTAGTGGCAGCGCCGGGTCCACAGCAATCCTGCGGTAAAACGTTAACTAACATTACCGAGCAGATTTACTGTATTCCTGTTGCTGGAGCAAGCAATTATCGCTATACTGCTGTAAATGCAGCATTAGGATACACTGCTACTGCCGATCGTAATTCAACCTTAAATGATTTCCGATTAAACTGGTTACCAACCGTTGGAGGAATAGGATTACGTTATGCAACTACTTACGACATCACCGTACAAAACAATGTAGGAGGAGTTTGGAGTACAGCAGGTACCATGTGTCAGGTAACAACACCTGCACAACAGCTTACTCAATTGCAACCGGCGTATTGCTTGTATACCTTACCAACATTTAGTACCCCAATTTATTGCAACGCAGTACCGGCAGCTACTAATTATCGTTACCACATAACCGGACCATTGGGATATGACAAAACAATTACCCGAAATTCAGGTGGAAACGATTTCCGATTTACTTGGACATTGGTATGCTGTGGAGGACAAAATGTGTTGCCAAATACACCTTACACGGTTGAAGTAGCAAGTTATGCAGGAGGAGTTTGGAGTGCTTATGGTAATCCATGTACAGTAACAACAAGTGCCACTGTACCACGTTACAATCCATTCTTAGCAGAAGAAGGAAAAGTTGAAGCAGCTGCCGCAGAATTAGGGTTAAGTGTATATCCAAATCCAACAGCAGTAAACGAAACTTACTACATTGAGTTAAATGGAATACAACAAGCAAACGAAAATGTTGCCATCAATATTTACAATGTATTGGGAGCAAAAGTTTACAGCACACAAGTAATCACCAAAGAAGAGAATCGATTGGTATTACAACCGGAGAATACATTAGTTGCGGGAGTTTACACAGTAGAAGCTCAAATTAATGGCACTGTTAGCCGTGTGAAATTTGTTGTGAAATAATTAGGTAAAAAAAATCAACAAAAAACACCCCAATAGGCAACGATTGGGGTGTTTTTTTTATCTTTATAAACAATAAGTAGAGCAAGAAATTCGTTTTGCATATAAACATCACCTAATTTTACTTCATGTTAAACAGTAAGGTTAAAAAAATACACTTCCTTCTTTTAGTGATTGGCTGTATGGCCTTTCTATCTTGCAAAAAAACTGAAGAGGTTATAATTCCAAACAATACTTCACCCGGCGACCAAACAATATCTGAGCTCACGAAAAAAAATTACATCAACAAAGTATATATCTCTGTTTTGGGACGAGAGCCAACAACTTCTGAATTAAATACTGATTTAGCTTTGTTGAATAACGGAAATTTTTCAACTAACAGCAGGACTGTTTTCCTTGATGCAGTTTTAAATAAGCAAGGTTATTCGTTTAGAAATTGGATAATTGCAAGTAATGAGCTGCTGAATGCAACCGATACTTCAGAAATTAGAATGTTCATAGTGATTTACACATCTTTGTTGAGCAATACCTCATTTCAAAATTTATGGCCGGTGATTGAAGTTGAAATACACAAACTGCAATTGATGTACAATGTACCCGGTGCATTGCAGGCCGATTCATTAGATATAATAGGAATGCACAAACGCTGTGTTTTTAATTATTTTTATGATCAAATAAATATGGGGACCTCGAATTTTGTTACTGCTACATTTCAAAATTTTTTGAACCGCTATCCAACAGATGCAGAGCTTGAAAATGCAATTAACATGGTTGATGGTTTCAATGCTTCGTTGTTTTTGGAAACCGGTAATTCAAAAGCAGACTTTATTACGATTTTCTTTAATTCGGATAATTACTTTGAAGGGCAAGTAAGGGCACTGTTTATTCGCTATTTATTTCGCGCTCCCAACTCTGCAGAAATGACCGATTTGAGCTTAAAATATAAGGCTGATAAAAACTACAAATTATTGCAAAAACGAATTCTTTCGCTAGATGAATATGTTGGAATTTAAAAAAAACAAATCGCTAAACTTACCTGAAGCATTAACAAAAGGCATTTTCTTCTCCTTCTTGTTGTTTGTTGGTATTGCATGTAAAAAGGAAAAAACCTATGTGTACGGAATCAATGATGTGACCGTAAAACAAGAGGGAGCCAACAAGCCATCTGTAAAAACAACCACTGAGTTTATTTCTATTGCCTATGCCGATATTTTTGGAACAACAATTACTGCCAATGATTTAACTCAACTATCCTTGTTGTATTCTGCATTTGGGGATAAAAAATTAATGGAAAATCTAATCATTAAGAATTTTCTAAATGCTCCGGGTACTCAAATTCCAAGTAAATCGCAAATGCAGCAAAACACAGAGCAATTTTTAAGAGAAACCTATACCAAATTTTTAAATCGAACACCCAATGAATTTGAGTTGTATGGTACAAAAAATATTATTCAGGCCGATACAACTATAAGTCCCGAATTAATTTATTATGGAATGCTAACTTCAAACGAATATCGTCATTATTAATTTTGGATATGAATACTACACGCAGAAGTTTTATTAAGCGAGCAGGATTAGCAACAGCCGGCGCCTTTACATTTCCCTATATTTTGCCATCAGGCAGATTATTTGCCTCAACGGGCATTCGTAAAGCCGATCATGTTGTATTTTGCCTTTTTGCAGGAGGTGTGCGAAACTTGGAAACCTTGCAAAAGGCAGAAGGAAATTTAATGACATATACCTTACCAGGTACTGAAGCAATATCTTCCGACATACTTGCTGGTATGGATCCATTGCCAGCTGCAACAGGTATTCCTCTGCAACTGCAAGGCTCGTTGTTTAAGGATTTCAGATATAAATCTGGACCAACAGGTCATTTTAATGGACACACTACTGCTATAACTGGTGTTTATACCGATACCGATTTAGATATTAAAACAAATCCCGAGCACCCTACAATTTTTGAATATTATCGCAAACACAATTCACCTTCTCAAACAGCATTGAATACTTGGTGGGTGAGCAATTCACTTGGACCATATCCTGCATTAAATTTTAGTAAGGACGCCAACTATGGAGCCATTTATGGAGGAAATCACATTCAACCTGCTTCTATAATTAGTCTCGGAGGATATAATGCATTAGGTAATCCAAAAGTATTTAGTAATGCTCAAGCTACCGCAGCTAAATCGATGCGAACTTTTTTGGATAACAATTTTGCAAATCAAACAAAAGCAGCAGATGCTGGTGTGACGAATGCCGAAAGCGAAGCCACACAAATTGAAGGGTTTATTCAACAATCGTTTAACGAAGCTGTGGCAGGATTGTACAACGATCCCTGGAATTTAGGAGCTACGATGAACAACGATATGTACAACATCTTTTTTGCTGAGAAAATAATTCAACGTTTTAAACCTGAATTATTGGTGGTGAATATGCAAGATGTTGATATTGCCCATTCAAACTTTACGCAGTATTGCAACAACATGCGTAAAGCCGATTATGCATTGAGCCATCTTTGGAATACCATTCAATCAACACCGGGAATGGCAAATAATACTGTGCTAATTGTTGCTCCTGAACATGGACGTAACTTAACGCATAATTCACTTGTTGATTCTTTTGGACGTTATGCGCTTGACCATACAAACGACCCTACTTCACGTGAAATTTTCTGTTTAATTTTAGGTCCAACCGGTAAAGTAAAGCAAAATACCGTTTTTGCTAATCCCCAAGGACTTGGTGAAAGTATTGACATTGTTCCTACCATTGCCGATGTGCTTGGATTTTATACGGACATCCCAATGAGTTATCGAAACAGAATGGGAAACCCTTTAACACAGGCATTTATTTAAACGAACAGTAATGAAAAAATATTTTTTGTGGTTTCTTGTTGTTTCACTGCTTGTGATTACAGTTAATTCGTGCAGAAAAAAGGATGAAACCGAACCTGAAAATCCTTTCGAGAGCTTAAATTCAGGACCTCAAATTCCAGACGACAGTGTAAATGCTACTTCATTTTTAGGGCTTCATAAAAATATTTTCGCTGTAAAATGTGCCAATCCAAGTTGCCACGATGGAAGTTTTGAACCCGATTTCAGAACCGTACAATCCGCTTATGCAACCTTGGTTTATCACCCTGTTATAAAGCAATTGGATCCTTGGCAAGTAAGGATATTGCCTTTTGACACAGCTAAAAGTTGGTTATGGCAACGGGTGATTCATGAACGAATTGTTAGTAATGGCGATACTTCCGGTGGACGAATGCCGCTGTATAGAGAATCACTTTCATCGGCAGAACTTTCCAACATAAGTAAATGGATTTTAGCAGGTGCACGTGATATTCATGGGAATGTTCCAAGTTATCCAAATCAGGAACCTAAAATTATTGCCTATGGAGCCTTCGATCCAACCTTTGCCATTGAATATTCAAAAGACTATAATCGGGTTGATAGTTTGTCTTATAATCCCTTTATCGTTTCTCATAACGATGTAGTGCAAATATTGTCAGTGGCGAGCGATGACAGTACTAAAATTTCTTCGTTACAAAATTGCCGGTTAAAACTCTCTTTATTGAAAGATGATTTCAGTGCTGCTGCATCCTATCCTTGCAATTATTTTGAAGTGCCAACAGCCACTGATACTTTTAGAACATGGCGTACTACCATTAATGTTGCAAATTTTCCAACTGATACAGTAGTGTATATGCGCTTTTACGCAAACGATGGAGACCATTCCAATGACACTGAATTTCCATTGAACGAATCTGTTTTTTATTACAAAACCTATTGGGCATTTTACATTAAACCCTAAGTATGAAACTACGCAAGGCACTTTTTAAATTTATTTGTTTTACATGTTTGACTATGATTTTTATTGCATGTAAGAAGGAGAAGAATGAGCGAAGTGAAGTACCGGAAATCAGATTAGTTGATGTGAGTCCATTGCAAATTAAGGAATATAAGGATAAAATTATGTTTAATTTGTTTTATCAAGATGCCGATGGTGATATTGGTGAAAACAATGATGCTGTAAAAAACCTATTTATTACTGATTCTCGAAACGGAATTACGTATCAATATCGCATTAAGCAGCTTTCACCCGACGGAGCAGAAGTAAGTATTGAGGGAAATTTGATGGTTGAACTTAACAGTACCGGGATTTTAAATGGCGCCAGTAGTGAGCCTGTAAATTATTCAATTTACTTAACTGATAGAGCGGGAAATTCAAGTAATACAGTTGTTGCTGAGGGCTTAATGATTATTAAATAAGCGAATGCTAAAATTTTCCCATTTCTTCAAGCTGTTTTTAGGCTTAGTAGTTTTAGTTTTCTTTAGCTCTTGCAGTTTGTTTAAACCGGTTCAGGTAAAAAAAATTGAAGCAGTAAGAGTCATCAAGAATTCGGGAAGGGGGGTGGAGCTGGAAGTTTCGTTGGTATTGCAAAATCCAAACTTTATGAAAATATCAATTACTCAAGGCGAATTAGCACTTTGGTTGAATAAAGTTGATATGGGAGCCATTAAGTTAAATGACAAAGTAATGCTCCCTGCAAATTCTGAAATACTTCAAAAGTTTACAGTACAATTGGATTTGTCGAATGCATTATTAGGTGGTATTTCAACACTTATGTCGGTGCTACAAAATAATTCGGCAACGCTACATATTAAGGGAAATGTTAGGGCCAAGGCACTGTTTATTAGCCGCGAATTCCCTGTTGATGAAAGTGCTCAAATTCCTCTTTCATTTTAAGTTACCTGCTCAATACTCCAAAAGCTTTCTTGCAAAATTATTGCTTTAATTAATTAAATTCGTCCTCCTAAAAAAATACGAATGAAATTTGCAACAAAGGCCATACATGCCGGCCAAGAACCGGATGCTTCAAACGGAGCTATTATGACTCCAATTTATCAAACCTCAACTTATGTGCAAGCTTCGCCTGGCAATCATAAAGGTTATGCCTATGCACGCGGTAAAAATCCTACTCGAACTGCACTCGAAAAAAATATAGCTGCGTTGGAAAATGCAAAGCACACACTCTGTTTTTCAAGTGGAATGGGAGCTGTGGATGCAGTTATAAAAATGTTAAAACCAGGTGATGAAGTAATTACCGGCGATGATATTTATGGTGGCTCATATCGTATGTTTACCAAGGTTTTCGCCAATTTTGGAATTAAGTTTCACTTTGTTTCAATGGCAAATGCTGCAGATATTGTAAACTATATTAACTCTAATACTAAAATGTTATGGGTTGAAACTCCAACCAATCCAACCATGAAAATAATAGATATTGAAGCTTGTGCTAAAATTGCACACGACCATTCTATTATGCTCGCTGTTGATAATACTTTTGCATCACCTTATTTGCAAAACCCACTTGATTTAGGAGCGCATATTGTAATGCACAGTGTAACCAAATACTTAGGCGGCCATTCAGATGTAATTATGGGCTGTTTGTGTTGCAATGACGATGCTATTTATGAAAAACTTGCATTTATTCACAATTCATGTGGTGCGGTGCCGGGGCCTATGGATAGCTTTTTGGTGATGCGCGGTTTAAAGACACTGCATTTGCGCATGCAACGGCATTGTGAAAACGGTAAAGCGATAGCTCATTTTTTAAAGGCGCATCCAAAAGTTGACAAAGTTTACTGGCCTGGGTTTAGCGATCATGCAAATCATGAAATTGCCAAAAAGCAAATGCGCGATTTTGGAGGTATGATTTCATTTAGTTTAAAAGATGGAAGTATTGAAAATACATTTAAAGTTGCTTCATCTTTACATGTATTCTCCTTGGCCGAATCGCTTGGAGGTGTTGAATCATTAATAAATCATCCTGCTTCCATGACGCATGCCTCAATACCAAAAGCTGAACGTGAAAAGGCAGGAGTAACAGATTCACTCCTAAGATTGAGTGTTGGAGTGGAAGATATCGATGATTTAATTAACGATTTAAATTCGGCTTTAGCCTAGAATGTATCTAAATAAAAAGTATTTTCAGTATCTTAGCATCTTATCTAAATCAAATAAAATCAGCATGAAAAAGAGTATTCGTATTTTTTGTACAGGTGCAATTCTTTGTTTCAGCAATCTTCTTACAGCACAAGTGCGTCACGGAAACTGGTGCGGTTCGTATGAAGAATTCGAACAAACGATTCAACAAGATAAATTGTTTGAGCAAAAACAACGCGAGCTCGAGCAATTTACTGAAAAGTATATTGCGCAAAATCCCATAGATAAAGCAAGTGCTTCTGCAAAGAACAGTTCAGTTGTGCGTATTATTCCGGTAGTGGTTCACGTTATTCATGCCAATGGACCTGAAAATATTTCTAAAGCTCAAATTCTAAGTGAAATTGATGCATTGAACCGCGATTTTAGACGAAACAATGCTGATACTACTGCTACTCCTGGACCGTTTAAAAGCATTGCTGCCGATTGCGAAATTGAATTTCAAATGGCAAAACTAGATCCTAATGGAAATTGCACTGATGGTATTAATAGAGTATACTCTCCGCTTACTGTTTATGCGCGCAATAATGTAAAATCACTTATCTATTGGCCAAGCAATAAGTATATGAACATTTGGATTGTAAAATCAATTCGACGTGCTGATGGAACATTGCCTCCTGCTGGTACCATCATTGCAGGATTTGCCCAGTTTCCTGGTGGATCAGCAGCGACAGATGGATTAGTTATAGCTGCTGCTAATTTTGGTACGATTGGCTCTGCACAAGGAAATGAAGGAAGAACTACTGTTCACGAAGTTGGACACTGGTTAAACTTACGACATATTTGGGCGGATGATAATGGTGCATGCTCAGGATCTGACTTTGTTAACGATACTCCTAATCAGGGCAGCGAGAATTTTTCTACTTGCCCTACATTTCCAATGCTTGATGCTTGTTCTCCTTCAGGAAATGGAATTAATTTCAGCAACTACATGGATTATACCGATGAGTCATGCCAAAACATGTATACGCTTGGTCAGGCAGCTCGTATGAATGCAGCATTGTCGTCATCTACGAGCAATAGAAACAACTTGTGGTCAGCAGCTAATTTAACCGCCACGGGAGTTAGCACTCCTACTACATTATGTGTTGCCGATTTTTCAACTAATGCTCCCGGGAATATTGTTTGTGAAGGAGCTCAAATTTCGTTTTCAGATATTTCATTTAATGGTTCCGCCACTTCTCGAACCTGGAGTTTTCCAGGAGGAACACTTGTCACACCATCAACCCTTTCAGATTCAATTGTAACAATTCAGTATCCAACCGCAGGAAATTACGACGTTACCTTAACAGTAAGCAATGCTACTGGTTCAGCTACAATTACTAAAAATGGCTATGTAAAAGTACTGCCTGCTATTGCAGCCTATAATTCTACTTTTTACTCTGAAAGCTTTGAAAATTCAGCCTTGCCAAATGCCGATTGGGAAATTGCAAATTTAGATGGAGGAGTTCCCGTATGGCAACAGAATACTGCACTTGGTTTTTCTGGAAGCGCATGTGCTTTTTTACAAAACTTTTCGGGCGATTCAGCTGAAATTGATGAATTGATTAGTCCAACATTTAATGCAGCAAATATTCCAAATCTTAATTTTTCATTTCAGGTGGCTTATGCAATGAGAAATGCGGGTGACAATGACGCTTTGAAAATTTATACCTCAATCGATTGTGGCCGAAGCTGGACTTTAAGAACTACGATTAATGCATCCACCTTAGATGGCTCCAACCCAGCACAAACAGCTGCATTTGTTCCTACCTTGCCGAGTCAGTGGCATAAGGAAACAGTGAGTGTAGCCAATCTCGCCAATAAAACCAATGCACGCATTAAGTTTCAATTTATTGGTGGTGGTGGTAACAATATTTATATTGATGATATCAACATTATTACTCCGGTTGGAATTAATGAAAGCAATCCTTCTGAATTAAGTTTTGGGTTGTTTCCAAATCCAGCAAAAGATGGAAGTGTTGTATATTTTAATTTAAACGAAAAAAGCAATGTTAAACTTGAAGTATTTTCAATCATCGGAAAAGTAGTTGAAAGTGCCAATATAGGTCAGCTTATGCCTGGCATGCAACAAATTGAAATCGGTAAATCGGGAACTTTGTCAAAAGGAGTTTACTTTGTGAAAGTAACAGTGAACAATCGAACCGGCATTAAAAAACTTACCATCGAATAAATCCTAACCCAAATTAAGAATGAAAAAATCCCTTTCTTTAATCTGTTTATTATTGGTTGCAGGCTTCACCAAGTTAAATGCTCAGCAATTAAAATCTTGTGCCACAGATGAGGTACAAAAAGAATTTTTTGATGCAAATCCTGAAGCATTACGTGAGTACCTTGCAAATGAAGAGCTTCTCATGAAAATGGATAAGCAAGCAGCGAATGTAAATTATTCCTCCGCAAAGCAACAGTCGGTGGTATATATAATTCCGGTAGTATTTCACATCGTGCATCAATTTGGACCTGAAAATATTTCGGATGCAAAAGTGCGTGAAGCTATACGAGTAATGAACGATGATTTTAGAAAACGAAATGCCGATACTGCAAGCACTATTCCCGTTTTTCAACCATTAATGGCCGACTGTGAAATTGAGTTTCGATTGGCTACGATTGATCCAAGTGGAAATTGTACCAATGGAATTGATCGTATTTATTCACCCGAAACCAATAACGGTGGTGAATCAGCTAAGTTTAATAAATGGCCACAAAACAAGTATTTAAATATTTGGGTCATCAAAAAAATGGGTCCCGGGCACTTAAGTGCTGCAGCTTATGCTTATTATCCGAGCACTCCTCCCGCAAATGGCGATGGTATTATATGTTTGTACGATTACGTTGGATCAAATGCAGGAAACTCGCACACCTTGTCGCACGAAGCCGGTCATTATTTAAACTTGAAGCATGTTTGGGGCTCAACCAATCAACCAAATGTTGCTTGCGGCGACGACAATGTTGCTGATACTCCTCTTACCAAAGGATCTAATTCTGCCTGTGTGCTTAATCTTAGTTTGTGCAATCCTCCGACAATTGAGAATGTACAAAATTTTATGGATTATTCTTTCTGCACAACAATGTATACCTATGGTCAAAAAACACGCATGCACACAGCTTTAATGAGTTCAACCGGAAATAGAAGCAATTTGTGGAGTGCAGGAAATTTAGCAGCTACAGGAACAGCTAATGCACCGGTATTATGCGCAGCTGATTTTATTTCAAATAATTTAAACAATGTTATATGCGAAAATGGTATTATTTCTTTTTCAGATGTTTCCTATAATGGTCAAATAAATTCGCGTAATTGGAATTGTCCTGGAGCTATTTTGTCAGGAACATCAACCTTTAGCGATTCAATAGTTACTTTGCAATATCCAAGTTCTGGGATGTATGACGTAACATTAACTGTGTCAAATTCTACAGATACAGTTAGCGTAACTAAATCACAATACATACATGTTTTGCCTGCTGTAGCGGCTTATTCAGGAACTAATTTTACCGAAAGCTTTGAATCGAATACCATTCCCGGAACTGATTGGGAAGAAAAAAATCCAGATAATGGCAGTGTCATATGGAATCGTACTACAGCAGCTGCAAACTCAGGAAGCTATAGTGCATTCATAGAAAACTACAGTGCCGATTCTGCCGATGTGGACGAATTAATTGGACCTACTATAAACATTGCAACTATTGCGAATCCACTTTTTACGTTTAAAGCAGCGTTTAGACGCAAAACAAGCGGAGATGCAGATGCATTAAAAATATATACTTCCGTTGATTGCGGTAAAAACTGGGCACTACGAAAAACAATAACCGCAAGTGTTCTTGAATCTGTAACTGGACCAAGTTCAGCGTATTTTATACCAACAGCTAACGACTGGGAAACTCAGACAGTAAGTATTGCTAATTTGCTTTCGAGTACCAATGCGCGAATCAAATTTCAGTTTATTTCTGGCGGAGGAAATAATTTGTACCTCGACGATATTAATATTATCACAAATTTGAATGCAACTGGATTAACTGAAGAAAATTTAAACTTCCAAGTATTCCCTAACCCAACTAATACTTCTGCTACTGTTTCCTTTAATTTAGAAAATTCTCAAAAAATAAAATTGAGTGTTAAAGACATTGTTGGAAAAGAAATTGAAACAGTAATTCAGGAAGAGCGATCTGCGGGTTTTCAAAAAATTGAGTTAAATAAACAAGGGCAATATTCTGCCGGTATTTATTTTTTGAACTTACAAATTGGCGATCAAGTTATAGTGAGTAAGCTGCTAATTTCACAAGAGTAATTTAAAAGCAACCTTACTATGTTTTACAAAAGTCTACCACTTATTGCACTTTTTTTTGTCGTTAAATTGTTGAATGCTCAACCCGGCGAATTTTGTGCAACCGATAGTAAAGTTGCTGAGTCGCTAAAGCGCTATCCGCAAAAGCTTGAAAACTATAATTTACAACAAAGGCAGAACCTAGAACGCGATCAAATTCAAAACTCACAAGGGTATTCTGCTAATAAGAATGCGAATGCCATTATTGTAATTCCGGTAGTTGTTCACATCATTCATGAAAATGGCCTTGAAAATATTTCCGACACTCAAGTGCACGATGCAATACGTGTATTAAATGATGATTTTAGAAAACGAAATGCCGATACAACTCAAATTATTGCAGCATTTCAAAGTATTGCTGCCGATTGCCAAATTGAGTTTAAACTAGCACAGATTGGTCCTGATGGAAATTGTACCAATGGCATTGACCGTATTTTTAGTAGCCAAACAAATATTGGCGATGACGGTAGTAAATTAAATCCTTGGCCCGATTATAAATACTACAATATTTGGGTAGTAAAAAATATTAATCCAGGAGGAATAGCAGGCTACGCTTATTATCCAGGAACTGCCCCTCCGGATGCTGATGGTGTTATTATTTTGCACAACTACTTTGGTAGCATTGGAACTAGCTCTGTTTTCAACTCAAGAGTGTTAACACACGAAACAGGACACTACCTTAATTTGGCCCATGTATGGGGAAGTACCAACAGTCCGGGCATAGCTTGTGGCGACGATGGAGTTGGTGACACACCGCTTACAAAAGGCTGGACCAGTTGCAATATTAATGGCAGTATTTGTACTTCGGGAATCAAGGAAAATGTTCAGAATTATATGGAATATTCTTATTGCGAACACATGTTTACATGGGGACAAAAGGCACGAATGACAGCTGCGCTCAATAGTTCTGTTGGTTCCAGAAATTCGCTTTGGACAACTTCCAACCTAAATGCAACAGGAGTTAATAATGCTCCGCTATTGTGCAAAGCCGATTTTACATCTTATCCATCTTCCACAACCTTGTGTGCAGGCGAAATCCTTACTTTTTCTGACCGTTCTTACAATGGCGTAGTTAGCAGCTGGCAATGGACATTTCCCGGTGGAACTTTGGTAAATGGAACAACAGTGAATGATGCCATGCCAATGGTGCAATATGCAGTGGCTGGAACTTACAGTGTTTCGCTTACTGTGAGCGATGGAACAACAAGCGTTAGCAGCACAAAAGCGAATTATGTTGCAGTGAAACCTGCAGTAGCGCAATACAATTCGAATTTTTATGCAGAAAGTTTTGAAAATGCAACGCTTCCAGGAGCTGACTGGACAGTAGTTGATTTGGATGGTAGTGGAATTAATTGGCAACTATCTTCTGCGGCTGCATCATCTGGAACTGTAAGCGCTTACATCAACAATAATGCAGCATCAGCTGGCGAAGTAAATGAGTTAATTAGTCCTGCAATTAATATTTCAGCTATAGCGGCACCCTATTTTACTTTTAAGTATGCTTTTGCTCCAAGTTTTTCAAGTAGCCAAGATCAATTGTTGGTTTTCGTTTCTGCTGATTGCGGTAAAACATGGTATCAACGAAAGACAATTAATGGTGCTAATCTCGCAACAGCTGCACCTACATTTTCAACTTACGTTCCGGCACCAAGCGATTGGAAGCAATCGGTTGTTAGTATAATGAATATGGCTAATCAATCCAATGTGAGAATTAAGTTTAAGTTCAAAGGAGAAGGTGGAAATAATGTCTATATCGATGATGTAAATATTATTAGTACACTTGGTATTATTAATACCGAAAGCCTTGCCAATGAAGTTCAAATTAGTCCTAATCCAATGGACGAAAGTGCAGATATATCATTTTATATGCCCACGAAAGGCAAAGCAGAAATAAGGATTTTTAATAGCATAGGCGAAGTGATTACAGTTATACCGCAAAGCAATTTTTCTCCCGGCATTAATTATATTACAATAAAAAGAGATAATGTTCTTAAATCGGGAATGTACTATTTACAGCTGAATTTAAATTCTGAAGTAGTAGTAAAGAAATTGGTAGTACACTAAATTTCCGAATCCTTTATCCTAAAATATTCAACAATTGCTTGACGCATCAAATGGTTTTGTTGCAGCGGTTTGAGGTTAGGTAATTTTTCAGTTGCTTTCCAATGTGGCCAATTATCGGCATCGCGACCTTCGTATTCATAATAGCCATACTGGCTCAAAAGAGTACAAACAGCAATGTGTAAGACATCTAATTTTTGGTCTTTGGTAAATTTACGATAACCGTGTCCAAGCTCCTGAATGCCAATTAAAAATAAAATTGCTTGTACATCGAGTTCTTCACCGTATGGAGCAGAAATTTTTTTTACCAGCCGTTCCCAGCTTAGTTCAAACTCAACATCCATAAATTATACGTTTTAATAGTGACTGCACAGGTTAGGAAATTTTTAATCCAATCACCAAAATGTCGTCAACTTGTTCGTGTACTCCTTGCCAATCAAGAAGTTGATTGTCGAGGATTTTTTTCTGTTCTTCTACTGGTTTCTCACAAATTTCGAGTAATAAGTTTCGAAAGCGGTTTGCCATATACTTTTTACCATTAGGGCCTCCAAATTGGTCAACATATCCATCTGAAAATATATAAATCATATCGCCCGATTGAAGCTCTATAACATTATTTTTATAGGGCTTAGCAGTGGTTCCGGTATAGTAACCTATGGGGAATTTATCGGCTTTAAATTCAAGCAATTGACCTTTTCTAATAAGGTAGAGTGGGTTGTAAGCTCCTGCAAACTGCAATTCTTTTTTTACAAAATCAATGGCACAAAGCGCTAAATCCATACCGTCGCGGCTTTGCGATTCGCTGTTTGATTGATGCAATGTTTCGCTAACACCAATATTCAGTGCATCTAAAATTCGGGCAGGCTGTGTTTCATTGTTATTGTTCACCACGTATTTTAAAATGTTGTAGGCAACAATGCTCATAAACGCACCGGGAACTCCATGACCTGTGCAATCTACTGCCGAAAATAGCGTTTTCCCATTTTTTTGTTCAACCCAATAAAAGTCACCACTAACAATGTCTTTGGGTTTAAAAAGAATAAATGAATTGGGTAAAATAATTCTTAAAATACTTTGTGGAGGCAAAATCGCTTCCTGTATTCTTTTTGCATAGCGAATACTATCGGTAACTTGTTTATAAAGTACTTCAAGAATTTGATTCTTGGATTCGATTTCTTCTTTTTGTTTTACAACTTCTTCGGTTCGCTCAATTACTTTGGCCTCCAAAAAGCGTTCGTTTTCATCTAATTCACTACGCATCTTTAATAATGCATGTCCCAGCGTATCTCTATCACTTAATGGATTATATTCAGAAGCAAAGTTTCCGGAACCAACTTCCTTCGCAAAATCGGTTGTGCTTCTTAAACCATCCACCAAATCGTTTAGCGCCAGCGACATTTCTCCAATTTCATCATTCCGGTTTTTTATTTTTTCATCCGGCAATACACCTTTACCCATGGAAATAAGTATTTTTTTAAGGTACGAAATTGGGCGAACAATACTGCGTACTGTAAAGATGGCAATTAAAATTCCGCCTATTAACAATGCTATTCCAAGACTTGTAACGATGGTAGTTAAAGTCTTGAACGAAACCAGCATGTCGCTGTTTATTTTTTTTGAATCCCGGTTTTGTCGCTCAATAATGCGCGATAATTTTTGTTGTACAGCTTGCGTTTTAAGGTCAATATCGCCGCCGGTTTCTGCCAAAGGACCGCAAAAGAAAATAATGAGCGGATCGTTGTAGGATTCAAATTCTTTAATGGTGTCCATTATTTCTTGATGCACATGAAATAGGTCATCAATTTTTTCAAATACATCATTTATTGAATCTCTATCGTCTTTTCGCCATCGCAACGAAAGTCCTTTTATACGTCCTTTTACTGATGGATAATCGCGGAAAATATTATCACGCAACTTTTGTTTATCAGGATCTTCATTTGAACGCTGAACATTTACCCAATAGCTAATTAAAGGTTTAGATATTAAAACCACTTTATTTAACTCATCCAGTGCTTTTAAGGAAGGATTATAAACCTGATTGATTTTATCGTTGATACGACGACTTTCTTTGAGGGTTTGATTGGTGAAAATAAATGCAGCAAGTGTTGACAGAATAAGGATGCCGAATCCGGTTCCAATTTTTCTACCAATGGTAAATCTGAATTTCATCAACTAATTTGGTTCAGTTATGCTAGCAGTTTACTTTTTATTGCGGTCTAAATCTTGAAGAAGCAAATCAATATATTGGCGTTTCTCTTCTTCATTCAGGCTAAAATAAATTCCAGATAAACCAACTAGTGTTTCTCTGCGGTTGGGGTTTAAATGATAGGCTTTTTCCATAAAAGGAAGCGATTCCTTAAACAATCCTGTACAATTATCTACAATCATGTTGAGGCTAACAATGTCTTCATCGTAGCCCATTGCATTAATAATTTTTACTGCTTGATTATAGTACAATAAAGCCATGTTATAATTCGCAGTAATATTATTAGGATCAATACTTAGCACTTTAGAAAAAGCTTCCCGTTCTTTTTCGAGGTATACTTTTCGCTGGTTTGAATCGGCAGTTTCTGCTAGTTTTAAATAGCTATATCCCAGTGCCAAATTTACATCTACATCCTTTTTTGAAAAATCAGTGGATGAGTCGGCCGCTAAGGCTGTGCGTTTGTAAAGCCCATAATACTTTATTGCTGCGGTAATATTTAAGGTATCTAAAAACGCTTTAACATCATTGTAATATAAAACAGATAGGGATTTTAGATTTTTTTGATTTTCGGCAATAAGTTCATTATTTGCATCAATGGCTATGGAATGGGTAAAGGACTTAAAGGCTTCTTCACGTGAAGGAAGCGAACGAGTAGAAGCTTCAAATTTTTTGTAATATTCTTTGTAGCTATATCCTCTTAAATACCAGGTACGTGGATTGTTTTTTAATGAATTTGTTGTAATGGCCGAATCACTTGCTTGTTTAGCTTTTTGAATTTCACCTTGTTGCAAATAATTTTGAATAGTGAAGATTAAATCATGCTCCTGTGCTTGCACTTCCTGAAAGAAGACAACAACAAAAAGTAACATAAATAATCTAATTGTTTTCATACTCATTATTCTACTAAAATGGCTAATCCAGCAAGACTGGAGCCTATTTTTAAATTATATTTTTCGGCATTAGCCTTGTTTAATTCGAAACGTTGTTTGTTTTCTTGTATTACAAAATTAATAGCAGCACCAAGTTTAGCACATCCAGGCTTTTCAGATACGATGAGCGTGCTGTATCCTTTAACTTTACTTGTTATTTCTTTAATATTTGCTGCATTGTCAGAAGCAACGAATAGCAAATGACATTTGCTGATGGCATTCACGTTTGGATAACTTTGAATTTCAAAAGGCTGGGCGCCTGCTTTTTTAGTAGCAGCCATCGCACTTAAATCTTTAAAAAGGGGAGTAGTTCCAACAATTCCAATTACGAAATTTCCTTGCTTATAACTTGGCGGCCACTCAATATATTTAGTGAAATTGTAAATAAATGTAGCCTTGATTTTAGAAGGTGTATCATCCGCAGCCCTAATGCCCAACGACATCAGAATAACGGTAAACACTACAACTAATTTTAAAAAGCGGTTCATCTATTTGATAAGCTTATATCCTGTTTAGCAAAGTAGCAATGTACATGATTTGCATCTTTCAAAATTACTTAAAAGAAAATGATAAATCAATGAAGTGAACCTAATTTGTTGACAGTTAAAAGTTGATAAGCACATGCACCATTATTGCACTCGTACCATGTTTATATTTTTGGGCGGCGCTATTATCAATGGTACTGTTTCAACGGTAACCGAACTTGTATCCAAGCCAAAGGCTCTGGGTTCAGATAAGCTAAGATGTTTTAATACCGAATAGATGTCTAAAATAATTTTTTCAATAAAGGGTAAATCATTTTCATACGAAACAAATTTTTCTATTACAATAAATCGAAAATCGCCAATAATATTGTTTTTATTTAAGGATTTGTATCTACTGGTTATGTCAACTTCATTGTTTCGAACTAAATCTTCCACTGCTTTTCTAAACATTAAATTAATTCGAGGAGCTACTCTGAACCCTAACCTAAAATCGATTCGTATTACATCGTCGTGTATAAACTCGCTCACTTTGTATTCCATACGATATGGCTCATCTACTACGTCAACATGCACAAACCAATATATATCGGCACGTTTGGGTTGCTTTTGCATGATGGAGTAAATAATTTTTGATTCAATTTCTGTTATTTTATCAGCGCTGGTAAGGTAAACTAAATGGGTTGCATACTTTGGTACAGTTAAATCGTGACTTAGATCCTCCAGAATCGGCAAATAATCAGCAAGAGAAACAAACTCAATATACCGGTTGCGAATTTTACGTGCATAAAACCAAATGAGCATAATAGAAGTAAGGAATAATGCAATCATTAAACTAATCCAACCACCATTGGTAAATTTCCCTAATTGAGCAACAAAAAATGACAACTCTACAACCAAATAAACGGCAATAAATAACCAAATCAAGGGACGCCAATACTTTTTTATTTTCATAAAATAGGTAAGTAGCCGCGACGACATTAACATTCCTAAAATAATAGTCAAACCATAAGCTGCTTCCATTTTTGACGATTCTTTAAAATAGAGCACCACAATAATACATCCCACACATAAAAACCAATTCACCGATGGAATGTATAATTGGCCTTTAATATCTCCCGGATATTTGATACGAGCTTTGGGCCAGAAATTTAAACGAATTGCTTCATTTATCAGTGTAAACGAACCGCTAATCAAAGCCTGGCTGGCAACAACTGTTGAAATGGTAGCCCAAACAATTCCAAAGGGTAAAAACCAAGTAGGCATTAATGCATAAAATGGATTGGTTGTACCTAACCAACTACCTTCTTGAGATATTAACCATGCACCCTGTCCAAAGTAATTTAATAACAAGGTTGTTTTAACAAATGTCCAGGAAATACGTATGTTTTCTTTACCGCAATGTCCTAAATCCGAATACAGTGCTTCGGCTCCGGTAGTACATAAAAATACAGCCCCTAACAACCAAAATCCATTGGGGTGCTCGGCAAGTAGTACATACGCATAATAAGGGTTTATAGCTTTTAATACCTGCCAGTTTTCGCTAAGGTGTATAAATCCTAATGTTCCAAGCATAGCAAACCAAACCAACATCACTGGACCAAATAGTTTACCAATTGATTTAGTTCCGAATTGTTGAATGGCAAAGAGTAAAAAAATTATAATAATAACAATGGGAACTGTAGGAATGTGACGCAATGAATCAATCATTCTCAATCCTTCAATTGCTGAAGAAACAGAAATTGGGGGTGTAATAATTCCTTCTGCCAAAATAGCGCTACCGCCTATTACTGCAGGAAAGAGTAACCATTTTATTTTAGTTTTTTTTACAAGTGTATACAATGAAAAAATTCCACCCTCACCTTTATTATCTGCCCGAAGCGTTAAAATAACATACTTAATAGTTGTTTGTAACGTGAGTGTCCAAAATATGCAACTAATGCCTCCCATCACAGTTTCAGCATTGATAGGAGCTTCACCAACAATTGCTTTTAATACATAAAGTGGAGATGTTCCAATGTCGCCAAAGATAATTCCTAAGGTAACAAGAAGTCCGGCAGCATTTACTTTATGAATGTGATGGGATGAGGACATAGGAATATTAAGACTACGAAAATAGCGAATACAAATTCATTTTAACATTCTTCCAAAATCAAAGTGGAATCCTGGTTAAATTTATGTCACGCACCGGTGATACAATTAACGGAACTTTTTCGGTTGTAACTGAACTTGTATCAAGTCCAAATGCCCTTTCTTCAGAGACACTAAAATGTTTTAATACAAAATAGAGATCTAAAATAATTTTTTGATAAACAGGAAGTTCATTTTCATTGGATAAAAACTTTTCTATCACCACAAATCGAAAATCTCCAATAAGGCTATTTTTATTTAGAGATTCATAACGACTTGTTATATCTACTTCTTTATTTTTTACCATGTCTTGCACCACCTTTCTAAAAAGCAAATTAATGCGAGGAGCTACACGAAACCCTAATTTAAAATCAATTCGGATAACATCCTCACTTACCAATTCCCGCACTTTATATTGAGAACGATAAGGCTCATCCACCACATCCACATGCACAAACCAATAAATATCGGCTCTTTTTGGCTGCTTTTGCAGAATGGAATAAATTACTTTTGATTCAATTTCATCAAAATGATTAGCACTACTCAAGTAAACCAAATGAGTGGCGTATTTTGGTATAGTTAAATCATTTGATAAATCTGTAAGTAGGGGTAAATATTTATCGAGCTTTACAAATTCAACATAGCGGTTTTTAATTTTACGGGCTTCATACCAAACCCACATTACAGCAAATAAAATAGATGCAATCAAAAGAGTAACGTACCCTCCATGTACAAATTTATGAAGGTTAGCCACTAAAAATGATATTTCAATAGATAAGTAAATAATCAAACTACTGATGATAAAAATAGGATTGTATCTTTTTAATAACATGTAGTAACTAAGAAGGGTGGTTGTCATTAACATAGTTAGCACTATTGCCAAACCATATGCAGCTTCCATGTTAGAAGATTCCTTAAAATAATACACTACAAAAATGCATCCGAACATCAGCAACCAGTTAACAGAGGGAATATAAATTTGACCTCGTAAAATAGTTGGATACACAACTTTTACTTTGGGCCAAAAATTAAGTCGCATAGCTTCATTGATAAGTGTAAAAGAGCCGCTGATTAAGGCCTGACTGGCGACTATTGCTGCTGCCGCAGAAATCAATATACCTGTAACATAAAACCAAGAAGGCATAATACTAAAGAAAGGATTTCCCCCTGCAAATGCCGAAAGTTTTTCATCGTGATGCGCAATAAGCCATGCAGCTTGCCCAAAATAATTTAATACCAGACATGTTTTTACGAATATCCAACTCATGCGTATATTTTGTTTTCCACAATGCCCTAAATCTGAATATAGTGCTTCGGCTCCCGTAGTGCATAAAAATACTGCACCAAGTAACACCATTGCATTCGGATAATTTTTTAACACATAGTAAGCATAATAGGGATTTAACGCTTGTAGTACAGTAGGTTGGGAAATAAGCTGAGCAATACCAAGTATTGCAAGCATACTAAACCAAATGAGCATTACCGGTCCGAAGAATTTTCCGACGAATTTGGTTCCGAATTGTTGTATAAAAAACAATAAGGAAATAATAACGATTACAATAGGAACCGTAGGAATATCGGGATTAAACAATCGAAGACCTTCAATGGAGGATGCAACAGAAATTGGTGGTGTAATTATTCCATCGGCTAATAAAGTACTTCCACCAATAATAGCCGGTAATAGTAGCCATTTACGTTTGGTACGACGAACCAATGCATACAAAGAAAAAATCCCACCTTCACCTTTATTATCGGCTCTAAGTGTAATAATTACGTATTTAATTGTTGTTTGCAAGGTAAGGGTCCAAAAGATACAGGAAACCGCACCCAAAACAACATCCTTATTGATTGGAGCATCTCCAACAATTGCTTTTAAAACATATAACGGCGAAGTTCCAATATCGCCATAAATAATTCCAAGGGTTACCATTAATCCGGCAAGAGTTACCTTGTGAACATGCGAAGTATCTTTAGACATATAAATTTTGTAAGACACAAAAGTATTTATTCTTAGAATACTAAATAATGATTTTTATAAATGCTTATAGTCGTTCTCCGCAGATTAGTGATAAATTGGCTATAGAGTTATTACCTTTGCCTCAATTTTACAAGATATAGATTCAATTAATTTGTTGTTGTTGCTATTTTATTTATTGGCTGGAAGAGTTTGGTGGACTATAGGAATCAGCCTAGTTTCCGCAGGTGTTTTGTTTTTAATTTGGAATCGTACTCGAATTGTTCGCATTAAGCTGCAAAAAGATGAGTTAGAGGCCGAGGTAAAAAAGCGTACGTTCGAAATTGAAGCACAAAAGGCCGAAATTGAAAAGCAAAATCAATTGTTGGCATACGAAAAGGATAAAGTTGAAAAGCTCTTATCGAATATTCTTCCGAAAGATACTATTGAGGAACTTAAAACAAAGGGAAAAGCAACAGCGAGGCACTTTCGATTAGCTTCTGTAATGTTTACTGATTTTAAAGGGTTTACTCAAATTTCGAGTAAGTTAAGACCACATGAATTGGTAGAGGCGCTGGATGCTTATTTCATTCAGTTTGATGAAATAATTGGTAAGTATAACCTGGAGCAAATAAAAACAATTGGCGATAGTTATATGTGTGCCGGAGGATTGCCAATACGTAATCGAAGCAATCCAATTGACATAATACTGGCAGCCTTTGAAATTTTGCGGTATGTAGAAAAGCAAAATGAAATCAAAAGGAAGAATCAACAAGATGTTTGGGAATTACGTGTAGGGATACATACTGGCGAATTAATTGCCGGAGTTATTGGAACCAAACGTTTTGCCTATGATATATGGGGCGACACTGTTAATATTGCAAATGCCTTAGAGCATTTTGGAGTTCCCGGAAAAATAAATATTTCTGGAAACACATTTCATTTGGTAAAAGATTTTTTTGATTGTACATTTCGGGGCAAAATAAATACGAAAAGCCAAGAAGAAGTTGAAATGTATTTTGCCAACACTATTAAAGCTGAACTATCAGAAAATGGTGAAGGTATTGTGCCTAATGCTGCTTTTCGTGAAAAACTAAAATCGAATTTGGACAGAGAATTTAACTACAAAAAGGCCGAGCAACACATCATTAAGTTGCTTAAAATAAAATTGCCTGAAGGGCTTCATTACCATGGATTACATCATACTTATGATGTGTGTGATGCTGCACAACGCATTGCTAAGGCAGAAGGTGTGAGTGGGGAAGATTTATTTTTACTTCTTACCGCTGCCTTAATTCACGACGCAGGATTTACAATCACCTACATTAATCATGAAGATAAAAGTGTGGAATTAGCAAAACAAATTCTTCCACAATATGGATACAGCGATGCTCAGCTAAAAGTAATAGAAGGTATTATTGAAGCTACCAAATTACCGATGAATGCTAAAACTTTATTAGAAAAAATCATGTGTGATGCTGATTTGGACTATTTAGGAAGGGATGATTTTTACCCAATTTCGGAAGGATTGAAGAAAGAATTTTTAGCGCAAGGGATTGTTAAAAATGACAAAGAGTATGACGCAGTACAAATTAAGTTTCTAACTGCTCATAAGTATTTTACCGAAACTGCGAAATCCACTCGTGATTCTGGTAAACAACAGCGTTTGCAAGAAATTATTGAACGTTATAATGCTTACGTATAATGTTAACTAAACAAATTAAAAAAGGGCGCATTCGATTAATTTCTTATGCGCCCTTTTTGATAGTAAACTAGCGTAACTTTGTGCAATGATTTGTGAGCTTTGGTTATAGTCAGCAACAATATATTCTTTTACTGAAATTTTTAGTGGGATTTTTTTTCTACTTAAAAAACAGCACACTACCACTAATGGATGATTGTACTGGATTTACAGATAATACAGGAATTTGCGCATCGTTGGTAATTATTTGACGCTCATCTAATCCTGCAACAAATTCAGGAATACCTTTTTCTTGGTTGTTAACTATAGCAATTAAATCGGCATCAACTGAACTGGCATAAGTAAGCATTTGCTTTACAAAATTTCCACTTTTTTCTGCTACTTTAGTATCGTAAGCGATTCCGTTTTTTTCCAATTCCTTAATGGCAAAAAACATGTTTCTAGTAACTTTATTGGACTCAAATTCACCGGTTTCTAGTGGAGTAAAAATATGAACTTTTGAGTTAAAATATTGTGCCATTTTAATAGTCAATTCCACCTTTTGTTTGGTTTCCTTGGTCATGTCCATAGGCAACACAATTTGTCCATAACCGTCTCGAATTTTTCGTTTTTGAACTACAATAAAAGGGGTGCTCGAATTGGTGATAACTTTTATGGCATAGGATCCTGTAATGTGTTGAAATCCTTTTACTCCATGGGTTCCCATAATAATAAGACGGGCATTAATTTCTTTGGCGACTCCACCAATATCATCAAAAATATTCCCCACTTTAACCATGGGACTAATCTTAATTATGTGTGTGCGTTGTAATTCATCAGCAATTTTTTGAAGTTTTTCCATGTTGGATTTTACTTCTTCTTCTTTGGCAACAACATGCATTAAGATTATTTTACCTTGCAAAAAGGAAGCAAGCTTTAATGCATGGTTAATAGCACAGTCGGCAACTTCCGAGTAATCCGTAGGAACTAAAATTAAATTTTCAGTACTCTCCATAATAAGTTAAAAAATTGGCAAACGAAGATATTAAAAATATATTATACAGTAATGTGACATAAAAAAAGCGATGAGTTCATTTATACTCATCGCTTTTTAATTAGTTAAACAAATCAAATTAAAGCACTTCGGGTAAAAGCATTGCATCCACAATGTGCATAATGCCATTGCCTTGTTTTACATCACCTTCAACAATATTTGCTTTATTTCCTTTGGTATCAGAAATAACAATATTGCCATTAACTAATGTAAACTTGAGTGATTCGCCATTTAGAGTTTTCAGCATTAAAGGTCCTTTAACAGCTGCCATTTTATTTTTGATATCCTTAACAGTTAATTTACCGGGAACTGTATGAAAGTTCAGAATTTTATCGAGCATTGGGAGATATTCTTCACTAAGCATTTTTTGAGTGGTGCCATGAAGTGTTTTATCAAATCCAGCATCATTTATAGCAAAAAAAGTATAGTTCCCACTGGCTTCAAATTTTTTGCCCATTGAAGTACCTTTTAAGCCTGTTGAAAGCGCAGATAAATCAGCTGCTTTGGCAACGTTTTCAGTAATATTTTTAGAAGGAGACATTTTTTTTGCGTCCCCCTGTGCGTTTGCAATGCCAATACATGCAGCAAATACGACAGTTCCTAGTACTAGAAGTTTTTTCATGATTTGTAAAGTATAAATTTAATGTTACGAATATACTGTTTATCAACTGAATCCAATAACCGTTTGTCGATTAATTAATTTTTTTCTCTTTAATAGCAATTTCGTCTGTAATCTTTTGTTGTGATTCAATTTCACCCTTTTTTCTGCCAATTTCTTTGGTAGTTGATTCAATTTCCTCCTCGGCCTTTTTAATTTTTGATTTATAATTCTCTATATCCTTATTCAAATCCTTATTTTTATCTTCTAACTCTTTTTGTTGGGAAGTTAAATTATCGAGTACTTTTTGTGCATCTTTCAATTGTTGTTGAACAGCTGATTTTGTAAGCTTTCGTGAAAAGTCACCAATAAGTTTTAAGGCAGCCTCATACGCAATTTTATTTGTAAATGCCGATGAAAGATAAGCACCTCCCATATCGATAGCTACTACTAATTTTGTTTCCTTATCTGTTATTTTTTCGGTAAGTGCATAGATGTCGATGGTGTTGTCAGTTATGGATGGGATTAAAATATTATCCGCATAAATTTCTTCTTTTCCTGATATTTTAGTGTACTTAAAGTCTTTCATATACGACTTCCATTCTTTTAACACTTCATCAGCAGGGTTTTCATAAACAGTGGTAATGAATACAGGATGCACACTTTCGGCAATTTTCGCTGTGCTTTCATTCACTGAAATTGTTTGCGCAGTTGTGTTCTTTGCAAGTAATACCGACAATAGTAGCAGGGCAGGGTAAACGATGTTAGTAAATCGAAAGGCGAAAAAAATAGGTTTATTCATGTTGTATTAGTTAGGTTAGAAAAATAAATAAAGCTTAAAATTAAATATGAACTATGTTAGGAATAGGGTTAGCTTCTAATCAATATCTGTTACTCCTCCTGAAATTATAAATTTCATTACTTCTGCTGAACTAGCATTAATCGGTTTCACATATTGCTTGTTTACAAAAATCAACATACCCGAAAAGGCATAGGAGTAAGGTAAGTAAACTGCAACCATTTCTTTATTAATATCCAAGTCGCTTAAATCTTCATTGGTAACAAATCCAAGCTTTAAAACTTCCGGATTTAGCCCGGTAGTGACCAGGACAGGTTTATTAAAGCGCTTCTTTTTGCCTACAAATGCCGAAAGTAAATCCTTAACCGACGAATAAATAGTTTTTATTAAGGGTGCTCTTTCAAGATTGAAGTCAATAATTTTAAAAAAAGGTTGTAAAAACAATGAACTACCAACCATTCCCATAATTATAACCAAAACAATGGCAGATAGGAATCCTATAAATGGATCAATGAATGGGTGAATGTGTATTCCTAGGGAATGAACGACTCCACCTACACTTGAAATAATTTGATAAATTACATAAATAGTAATGAATATTGGAACTGTAAACAATAAGCCTTGTAAAAAATAACGAAATAGCTTGTTCATCGCGCGTGGAAGGATTTCTTTGTCAAAAGTATAAAGCTTATTGGAATAAAACTAAAAAATGAAATAAATAAAAATGCACTGTAAGAAAGCAAAAGAGGTGGTTTATTTCCACCTCTTTTGCACAGATTTACTATCTTGATGCAAGGTAATTTGATAAATCATTTACGCTGCTGTTAAACGAAAACTCATCATACACCAAGTAGTAGTTATTTTTATCTACTGTATGGCCGTAAGCAGCTTTTGCAAAACTCACTTTAGAACTTTCAAATGAAAATAAGGAAACGATTGTTTTAACTTGTAGGCTTGTAAAACTATTAGTTTGAAGCGCATTGTTCGCGATGCTTAATTTTGAGCTTTCAAAAGATGCGTTTTCAATAACATGCAGTAATCCATCAAAATCTCGGTTATTCATTCCGTAGTTTCCACAGTTATTTTGAGCATAAACACTTTGTTCGTTATGAATTCCATGTGGAGCACAGCTCGATGGTGAAACCTCCCATTGCTGATACTGATAAGGCAATGATTCAATTCTATCAACAACAAAGTTTCCTTTAAAAATGGTAGCATATATTTCAGAGCATTCGTCAATTAGAATAGAACCTTGATATATTTTTTTAGTTACATAGGATCCGTAATGTCCTTGTTGTACCCATTTTTTACTGTATACTTCAAGGTAATGCTTGCCTGGAAAAATATTTGGTAATCGCTGAATACGGTTCGTTGAGTAGTAATTTCCATCTAGGGAAACTGAAAATTCGCCATTATTTGCAAGGCGAAGATTAAGAATTGAAGGTGCATCAAATGCATAAATGTTGCTTAAGGTAAGAAACAACATGGTCGAAAGTAAGATTGTTTTTTTCATCGTTTCTTGTTTTTAAAATAATAGATACTATTTAGTAAACAAGCCTTGTGCCAAACTCAATTTTGTATGTGTAAAAAGCTAATTTTATTACAATTTTCCGAAAGATGAGTTAGGTGTATGCTTACCGAAGGCGACTTAATAAAGGGATTAAATAGACTTTGTTAACTTACTTTTTACGGTTTTTGAAAGTGCAGCCCAAATAATATCGTAGGAATGATCGATGTGTTCTGTTAGTTGCTTGAAAGTTAATGTTCCATCCACAATTACCGTATTCCAGTGTTTTTTGTTCATGTGATAACCGGGTACGATGCAACTAAATTGTTCGCGTAAAGTTTGGGCCTTTTCAGGATCGCATTTAACATTAAATTGTAGGGAAATAGTATCCAAACCTACTAGTAAAAAGGCTTTTCCGGCGACTTTAAAAACTAAGGTGTCTGGCCCAAAAGGAAGGCACTCTTCAACATGTGCTTTTGAGAGACAATAGCTACGAAGTTGTTCGATGTTCATGTTTTTAGGTAATTAATTAGATTAAATATTCAACTAAAAGCTAAAATTATTAGTCAACCCAAAAAAAATCAGCAGCAATTTTATCGGCTAAGAGTTTTCCCTTAGAAGTAAGAAATATACAGTTGTTTTTTTCATCGATATACCCGCTATTGCTATACTTATTTGCTTCATTTTTACAATGAATTAATACATCTTTTCCAAATACATTTTCAATATGTGCTAAACTAATTCCCCACATGGTCCGCAAACCTGTCATAATGTATTCATTGTAATTTTGAGAAGGGGTCAAAGTTTCAATTTCAAAATTCAACTTATTTTCATCTATCCCTTTTATGTATAGCGCATTGTTTTTAATATTCCATTGTCGAGAAACCTCGTTGAAGCTATGTGCAGAAGGCCCAACACCCAGGTATTTTTTCTTTAGCCAATAATTGCTGTTATGTTGTGAATAATAATTATTGAAGCAAAAATTAGAAATTTCGTATTGTACAAAATTGTTTTTTTGCATTGCTTCAAGAAGGATTTCAAATTGTGTAGCACTTTTTTCTTCATCTACATTTTTTACTTTTCCGATTTGAACAAATGTATGTAATGCAGTTTTTTCCTCAACGGTTAGACAATAGGAGGAAATGTGTTTTACTTTTAAATCGAAGGCTGTCTGCAAATTTTGTTTCCATTTTTCGTCACTTAGTGTTGGAGTCCCGTATATTAAATCAATGCTGATGTTTTCAAATCCTGCATCTTGGGCTCCCTTTACCGATGCAACTGCTTTTTGTACACTGTGTGCGCGATTCATAAATTTTAAGTCGTCCTCAAAAAACGATTGAATCCCAATACTGAAGCGATTGACAGGGGTGTTTTTTAATGCTCTTAATTTTTCGGAATTCAAATCTTCGGGATTTGCTTCCAGTGTAATCTCTGCAGATTCGCTTATGTTATAGTTCGAATAAATTGTATCGAAAATACGACTAAGTTCTTCGCGTGATAGTATTGACGGCGTTCCACCTCCAAAATAAATGCTGTTAATCAATTCGCCCTTTGACAAATAATTTTTCCTTACAAGCAATTCCTTATCAATAGCACGTAAAAGTTCTAATTTGTTTTTCAAAGAAGTTGAAAAATGGAAATCACAATAGTGACAGGCTTGTAAACAAAAAGGAATGTGAATGTAAATACCAGCCACTTCTGTTAATTGATTTTTTCAACCACTACTGCTGTGCCGTATGCCAAAACTTCGGTAAGTCCGCTCATTACTTCATTTGCGTCGTAACGCATGCTAATAATGGCATTGCATCCTAGCTGCTTACCTTGTGCAATCATTAATTGCAGGGCTTCTTCACGCGTTTTTTCACAAAGCTCGGTATAGATTGAATTTCGACCACCAAAAATGGTAAGAAAGTTTCCTGCCAAAGCACCAAAAACACTGCGCGAACGCACTGTTATTCCCCGAACCAATCCGAGTTGCTTTGTAATTTTATAACCTTCAAGCGCATTGCTGGTGGTAATTAATGTTAGTTCTGTCATTGTGGTATTTTTAAGTGAAGTTTAAAATGAATGAAGCGTTGAACGGTACTTTTTCAGTAAATGTAAAAAAAACTTGTTTCTGAATGTATGCAACTAGAGAATTTACACTTAAATCATTAGCAATTGAGAAGCAGAAGTTGGTTATAAGCACTTTTTCTATTTGTGAAAGCATTAAGTATTTTTGCAATTCACATTCAATACTATATCTTTGAAATCAAAACAAAAGCAGCACCTTGGAAATATTTAAATTGGATCAAACTCCACGCACACCATTTTTGTGTTTTAATCCTAATTCAGGAGTTTTTGAAATGAGTGGTAAATCAATTCCTGAAAATTCTACCGTGTTTTACAAGGCCATGTTTGAATGGCTAGCTGAATATATCGAAAATCCTGCTCCTACAACCATTTTAACTATTCAAATGGACTATTTTAATACAAGTTCTTCCAAAAGTGTGGTTGATTTGTTTAAGAAACTTGAACTTATTCAGAAATCAGGAAAGGGAACAGTATCCATAAACTGGATGCACAACGAAGAAGACGAAGACATGCAGGAAGCCGGAGAAGATTATAAATCAATTATTAAAATTCCATTTTCAATTGTTTCATTCAAATAAAAAATCAATACTATGTTAAAAAAAATTTGTTTAGTATCAACTTTGGCAATTCTTGCAGCATGCGGTGGTTCAAAGGAAACTGCACCCGCAACCGAAAATACTGCGGCCCAAGCTGTTGATTCAGTTACACAACCCGAAAATGAACTTGCTGATTTTAAATTTCACATGGCGATAGCTAATATTCCTTCACCATTCGAAATTATTGACATGCTTCCTAAAAGTGGAATTGCTTTTAATGGCGAGCTTACAAACCCTACCGATAATAAATCCAAGTATCAAACATCAACTAAACAAGCATTAAATTACGGAGCATACGTTGTTGATTTAATCTATCTATCAACAAATGAGCAATACTCAAATGTAAAGCAATATTATGTTACTTCTCGTGAATTTGCACAAAAACTGGATGCAGGAGATAGCTTTGAACGCATAGCAGGTTCGCGTGTGGAACAAAACATTGACAACAAAGACTCAATAAACCGGGTAATGGATGCTGTTTATGCTGAGACCGATAATTATCTTCGTTCAAATGCTCGCTTATTGGCAGCTACTGAAATACTTTGTGGGAGTTGGATAGAAAGCCAATACATAACACTGAATTTGTTAAAGGGTGTTGAGAAAAATGCAACGAACGAAATAATTTTCCAAAAGGTGTATGAGCAAAATATTCATGCTGAAAATTTGGTAAAACTATTGGTAGAATTTGAAAAGGAAAAGGATTTCAAAGGTTTGATTGCGGACATAAAGGAATTAGCTGCCATGTACAAAGAGATGAAGTCGACTGAAATACCAAAAGAACTAATTGCAAAAATATCGGATAAACTTACTGCTGCGCGTGGCAAGATGATTAGCTAATTACTACTTGCAAAAATTCGAAAAAGCTTTGAAGAATACTTCGAAGCTTTTTTCATTATACCTAACTGGCGAATTAAGTATTTGTAAAAATAAGCTACAGAAAATTGATTTTATAGACCTATTAATTGTAAACTAACTAACGCAAAATGAGTGAAAAAATTCTAAAAGCATTGATGCAATTGTTTGCCATCATTGCTCAAAATGAAGATGATAATTCTCATTCGCGATCAGTTGTAGAACTTTTCTTAAAGCAGCAATTAAATAAAAACAAGGTTTTAGAATACCTCACCATTTACGATGAATTTTTAAGAAACCAAAACAGTGGAGCAGAGGGCGAAAAAAGAAAACGTCGACTTGCTGTTAGTTCGGTGAAGGTCATTGTTATCTGCAATCAAATTAATGAGGCACTTACACAGAAACAAAAATTTATTGTGTTGCTCAATCTTATTGATTTTATAAGTACCAATAAATCAATTTCTGAACAAGAGATGGAATTTGTAACAACAGTTTCTTCTTCGTTCAATATTCCAGATGAAGAATTTACTCAATGCTTATTATTTTCGGGAAAAGAAAATATTTTTGAAATTGATGATGCATCCAACCTATTGGTAATTGGAGCTAGTAACCCACTTAAGCAAGATTCAAAGTTTTTATTAGCAGCTGCTTTATCAGGAGAGTTGGGAGTTTTACGTATTGTGAGTGTTGGAATTTACTTGTTACGTTATAACGGAAATGCATCACTTTTACTAAATGGTCAAGCACTGATACCTGGTAAAATTTATGTGCTTTCGCCGGGATCTTCCATTCGAAGCCATAAACTTCAGCCTATTTATTACAGCGATATAGTGAGTTGTTTTTTAAGTGGAACAAACGACCAGAAGGTTCAATTTGACGTGCATGGTTTACACTATCGTTTTCGTAATGGAAAAATTGGTTTGCATGAACTCAGCTTTTCTGAAAACTCTGGAAAACTTATTGGAATCATGGGAGGAAGTGGTGCGGGAAAATCAACCTTGCTCAATTTGTTAAATGGTAATAATTCGCCGTCGCAGGGTGCGGTGTATGTGAACGGACATAATTTGCACCTTGATAAAAAATTGCTTGAAGGCTACATTGGATACGTGCCTCAAGATGATTTACTGATTGATGAAATTACGGTGTATCAAAATTTGTATTATAATTCCAAATTGTGTTTTGCAGGCTCAAGCAATTTTGAAATAGACCAGTTGGTGCAAGCCAAATTAGCCGATTTAGGACTCAGTGAGACGAGAGATTTACGTGTAGGTAATTCGCTGGATATGACGATTAGTGGTGGGCAAAGAAAGCGATTAAACATTGCGTTAGAATTAATACGTGAACCGGCGGTATTATTCGTGGATGAACCTACCTCCGGTTTGTCGTCGCGCGATAGTGAAAATATTATGGACTTGCTGAAGGAGCTAGCCTTAAAAGGGAAGTTGATTTTTGTTGTAATACATCAACCATCGTCGGATATATTTAAATTGTTTGACAAGTTATTATTGCTAGATACCGGTGGTTTTCCTATTTATTACGGCAATCCGGTTGAGGCATTGATATATTTTAAGACACTGGTAAATCATGTAAATGCAAGTGAAAGTGAGTGTTTTTATTGTGGAAATGTTAATCCTGAGCAAGTATTCAGCATCATTGAATCGAAGGTACTTGATGAAAACGGTAATCAAACCCGAGAACGTAGAATTTCACCAAAGGAATGGAACGAGTTGTATGTAGAAAGAATTCAAAAAAAGCACACAACACAATTGCCGACACCTCAGCCTGGTTTACTCAATACCTTTAAAAAGCCCAATTTGTGGAATCAATTTAAAGTTTTCCTTACCCGAAATATACTTTCAAAACTTTCGAACACACAGTATTTGCTTATAAATTTGCTTGAAGCACCCTTATTGGCTTTGCTATTGGCCTTGTTAATTAAGTATTATAAGCAAGGAGGAGAATACGTGTTTTATGAAAATAAAAACATGCCTGCCTATTTATTTATGTGTGTAATAGTGGCTTTATTTATTGGGTTAACGGTAAGTGCAGAAGAAATTATCCGCGATCGTAAAATTGTGAAACGCGAATCTTTTTTGAATTTAAGCAAGGGAAGTTATATCTGGAGTAAAATTGTTTTTCTGTTTTTTTTATCCGCGCTTCAAACCTTTTTGTTTGTGATAATTGGGAATACTATTCTTGAAATAAAGGGGATGTATTTTGACTATTGGTTGATTTTGTTTAGCACCTCTTGTTTTGCCAATATGTTGGGGTTAAATATTTCAGCCACTTTTAACTCGGCAGTAACAATTTATATTGTAATTCCGATTTTGCTTATTCCTCAATTATTGTTGAGTGGAGTAATTGTAAAGTTTGAAGAATTGAATCCTAAAATTTCGAGTCAAGAAGTTGTGCCGGTTTGGGGTGAAATGATGACTTCACGTTGGGCATTTGAGGCCTTAGCGGTAAATCAATTCATTAATAACCAATACGAAAGTTCTTTATATGAGTATGAAAAGGAATTAAGTATTTCGAGTTTCAAAAAGGTATATTGGTATTCAAAGATGAATGAATTGGCCGATGAGGTACAAAAGGTTTCAACATCAAATGTAGCTATGGCAGAGAGAGATTTACGGATTTTAAAAAATGAAATTTTGAATGAAATGCATTTAAATCCTTCAATTGTATTCAAGGGAATAAATTCAATGGAACTTTCAAATTTTGATATTTCAAGCGTAAAAAACTTATTAGTAGCTCTTAAAAATGAGTATGCGCAACGGTATGAAAAAGCACAACGTGGAAAGGATACGTATATCCAAAATTTTCAATCGAATGAACAAGGAAAGCAGCAGTATAAGTATTTACTAAATAACTACAGCAATAAAAAAATTGAAGAAACAGTAAAGAATGCAAATCCCGATAATGAAACAATTGTTATAGAAAATGAGCGCTTAGTCGCAACTTCAGATCCAATTTATAGAGATGGGTCAAAGAATCGATTTGTTCGTGCGCAGTTTTTTGCTCCACGCAAAACTCTATTTGGTAAGCATTACCCAACCTTTTGGGTCAATATGGGAGTTATTTGGACCATGTCGTTGATCTTACTACTTACTTTATATTTTGATGTTTTTAAAGTACTTCTAAAAGTATTTTCAGGAATTTCGGGATTTCAGTTTAGGAAAAAGGAGTAATTGTTTTTAATTTACACTTTCACCCCAATAACTAATATGTCATCAGTTTGTTCTGTTCCCTGCATCCAGTTTTGAATAAACTGATCAAGAAAAGCAAGTTGATCAGATGGAGATTTTTGATGAATGTTTAGTAAAATTTCTTTAAATTTTTTGGTCATCAGCTTTTTATCATTAGAGCTAAATTGGTCGGCATAACCATCACTAGTAAGGTAAATAGAATCGTTTTTTGCAAGTGTAAAGCTGTGTTTGGTAAAAATTTTTTCGAGGTCGTAGCTTAATCCTCCAATGGGAAATTTATTGGCTTTTATTTCCTGAAGTTCTAAATTTTGCAGTAGATAGAGTGGGCGATTAGCGCCGGAATATTCAAGTTTAATTTCGGCTTCATTTGCCTGTGGTTGAAATGTGCAAATAGCAATGTCCATTCCATCGCGCGATTGCGACTCGTGTTGAGTTTGTTTTAAAGAACGGTTAATTTCCTCATTCAAAATAGTTAGTATCTCAGCAGGATCAGTGATTCCTTTTTCGTTTACAATTTGATTTAGCAAGGTGTTTCCAATCATGCTCATGAATGCTCCCGGAACTCCATGTCCTGTGCAATCAACTGCTGCTAATATGCTGGTATTATTTTTATGCGAAAACCAATAAAAGTCGCCACTAACAATATCACGAGGGCGAAATAAAATGAAGGATTGAGGTAAGTGTTCGGTAATTTCATTGGTGTTTGGGAGAATAGCTTCCTGAATACGTTTGGCGTAATTTACACTGTCGATAATTTGTTTGTGTTTGTCTTCAATTTCGAGTTTAAGCAGGTTGATGCGTTCTTTTTCTTTGTGAATGGCGGTACTTTGGCTCCAAAGTTTTTTTACTTTTTCATCCACTTTGGCTTTTTCGGCAGCGAGTTTTTCTTTTTCTAAGGTTAGCTTTTCGTTTTCTTCATCTACCCGTTTTTTTTCTTTGTAAACGGTTTCGCTCATGGCGAAAAATTTTTTATTTTTTTCTTCGAGTTTTTGTTTTTCGGTTTCCAGCAATTGTTTTTCATTGGCATGAGAGGTAATTGCAGTAGTTAATTCAACAACTTTTGTTTCGAGCGCTGTTTTTTCAGATTGATGTTTATGGATTTGTTTTTTAGCTTTTTGCGCATGGAAATAGTTGAGCAAAAGCATCACAAGCAGCAGCAGTAAAATAGGCAAAGCAAGATTAGAAAAGGAAATCATTGATGGGTTGTTTGTTGCCGCGAAGTTTTTTGATTATGTAAAAAGTTCATATAATTATCGTAGAAGATATCTGCTTTTTTATCGTTTTCTATACCTTTTTTGGTAAGCTGGTTGGATTTTTCCCAAAGTTGTTGCAAGGCTATTGGGTAATCTGTTGAGTAAATGCCAGGAGCTATATTGTTTTTAAGTAAAATATAATGCAAGGAGGTTATTGTAAGACAAATAAAACCTAGGCGAAACGACCAAAAAATACTTGTCCACCAAGCAGTCAGGTCTAATTTTTTTAACCTCATAAACAGTAAGCAAGTGAGAAGAAAAATATGAATCATAAATGAAATATAAGCCAATAGCTTCCCTCCAGGCCAATGTTGTGTTAAAAAAAGATACCCTAAGATATTTAATGAAACAAATAGATGTAAAAAGAGCCGTGCTAATGTTGAATAGGGAAATTGTTTAATTTCGAATTGCAACATTCGAACAATGTATATTATGACAGGTATTATTATGAACGAACTACTAACAATAAGAGGTGCAGCTCCTGTTAAATGATATATCTTGTAAAAATTACCAAGGCTAAAAAAGGAGAAAAAAATGACGAAATAAAATTCAATTAAGGGTGTTTTATTGCCTTGTTTTCTTTCAGAAATTGCAATAGATAAGGGAATGAAAAGAGTTGTTCCGAAAAGCCCTGCAACAGCCCCAAAAACAAATACCCATTCTGGTAAGCTAACCTTATTAAAAGCGGCCATCAATATCAAAAGGAAATATGAAACTATAAAGCTTTCTCTATAAATTGGCTTATGTCGGATAATAAGAAATCCAATTCCTGCAAAACAACTACTAATCAAAAGCAATGAAATTCCAACTAATTTTAGTCCATATTCATTGTGCGCCCAATTAGCAAAAAAACCGAGTATACAAAGGCAGAGTAAAAGAATGATAGAATTATGGATTTTAGTAGGCGTTTTCATATACTTAAAATTGGTTAATCTGCGAATCTTTCGAAATGCTCCTCTTTGAATTCATAGTTTTGTGGAATATATGGACCATAATTACTCATTTCATAAAAATCCCAATAATGTTTCATGGATTTTTTTTCAAGTGAGAATCGATGTACTATTTCGGCATGCATAATTTCACTATAAAGATCCAATTCATTTACCCTAGAAACGTATTCCGGAATATATGAATAGGCTCTGTAATAGGATCCACAGGCAGCGATGCCTCGAATAAAGTTATTAAGTGCTCTTGGTTTTAGCTTGTCGTCAATATCCTTAAAAACATCCATCGATACATTGTAAAGTGGCTGCCCGCCAATTGTTCCTAAAACCCTAAAAAGTTTCATTCCGAATTTGGGTCTTTTTTCAATATCCTTGAACAAGGTATCCAAGTAAATAAAAGTATTTTCAATTGGTCCTGAATGCTGCAAAGCACTACAAATATCTATAAGTACATTTCGCTTATCCCAACTGTTTTGAAAAGATCCTGTCACCTTAAAAGATTCTTCTTTCAGATTGTGTTTGGCTAAATTTATAGCAAGATTTAACAACAATCTAGTATTTACTTCACCTCGTGGTTCTTCTTGTTTTTGAAAATCTTTAGACATTTGATTTATCAAGTTTGCATCATGATAAATATTTAAGGCAGTTTTGGTATCTCCCTCTTCAAAAGCCTTATCTATCAATAATAAGCTTACAAAATAGTTATTAATCAACTTATCGGCCTTTTTACTCTTATTAATTTCATTCAAAACTATTTTGATGTAGTTGTAATTTAGTTTTGGGCGTATGTAAGTAAAATCGTTGTACTTAATAAGATTAATGTATTGATAAATAAAAGTTTCAAGTGATTGTAAATCATCGTCGCTCTTAAAAAGCTTGGTTAAATTTTTAGAAATCAAATAATCAAAAAATGGAAAAATTCTGTCATTATTGGTTGCATTGTATATAAAATATAAAGGTTTATATCCATTCAATCTAATTATTGTAGGATAAATAAATGCAACAGAGTTTTTAATTTTTTCAGCACTTTTATTTTTTTGTCCATCATTTTCGTAAAAGTCGTATTCCTTACTTAAGAAGACCGGATTAATTTTTTGATAATAATCAATTGCCTTATCGAAAAACTCAAAGGCTTTTATGGAATCACCATTTCCAGTATAAGTAAAAATCCCTTTATTTTTATAATAGATGGCTAAATTTAAATTTTGTTCATCAACTGAAGTATTTTTTGAGTTAAGTATTTCTTCCAAAGCGGCATTCCAAATAAAATCCATTTTGCCACTTTGTGTTATAAATGGAACTAAATTTAGCGTAAAGGGAAAATTATTTTTAAGTACCACATTAATTTCGAATGGTCCTTTGAAAATGGAATTCAGAAAAGAAGCTAAAAATTGTTTTTTCACAGAGGAGGAATAGTGGAAATAATTGGCCAAAAATCCATTAAATTGATCTGAGGATAATTGATCGTATTTTATAAGAAAACTAATTATGTTGTTAAAGTTTTCATTCCAAAAATTTCTATAATCACTGTTGTTTATAGTAATACTATCAATGCATTTATTAAGATTGGAATAATCACCAATACTTGCATATAAATAGGCTAGTATTTGATAACCGCCTTTGTGAGAAAGGTATCCATCCCAAGTTACTTGAATCTTTTCTGATTTTGGATATAGGACATTAAAATTTTGCTTTCCATTTTCGGAAAAGGGAGAAAGATGAACTAAAATTTTAGTAAGCGTTTCTTTTTTGCAATTTGATAGCATTAGGAGTAATTCGGTACTCACATTGAATTGCTCTGTATTGTTAACAGATGGATGTTCAAGTGATTGAAAAATATATTTTTCAAGGAACTCAACATGCCTTATGATTGCCTTGTCAAAATTAGTATCTCGATAAGTGTAATTAAAATAAAGACATAGTTTTAAAAAAATATTTGTTCGATAAACTATATTAGTTGCATGCAATCCGGAGTGAAGCTCATCATTTACAAGCACACTATCCATGTAGTTTACAAAGCGAATTAATAATGGATTAGTTTCCGTTTTTTCAGTGATATTGTAATTATTAATAAGTAGAAATGATTCCTTTGCCACATCAAATGCCAAGGTATCGTTATTAAGACCATTCAATATTTGTTCGGCGCTCCCGGGATGAAGTCGCTCATAATTAATAAGGAACTTAGCTTTTACCTTTTCATTAACTTGATCTGAATGTAATAGCTCGATTCCTTTTTTTGTGATGTCACGAATCACATAATCATTTTGTTTTCTTTTAAAATCGAAATAATAAAATGTACATGCAGCAATTAACAATAGAATTCCAAACAGAGCGACGAGTTTATTAGCGCCATACTTAATAATGGTGCGTGTAAAAAATAATTTTCGGGCACTTTTTTTAATAAATTCTTTCGATTGCTCTAAAAGTTCTTTTGCTTGAGCTAATTTTAATTCAAATGGTATATCCTTTTCGTTATATCTAGCTAACCAGTATTTATTGGGGTTGCAGGAAATATACCAGTTTTCAAAAAAGGTTAGAGAACCAATAGGGAGGAGGTAACCTGCGTCTTTATCGCTATTAATCCAGCGTTGCAGCTGCTTATTAAAATCCTGAAAATTGAGCAAATTATCGTGCTCTTCTTTTGCCCAAATTTTAAGAATGTCCCAGTTTCGAATAAGGCTTTCGTGGGTGATATCGAGTATGGTATGCTTATGTGTTTTTAAAGTATCCGGATCATCGGTAATAAAGGGTTTAATAAAAGTGTTGCCTTGTTCTCTGAAAATGTCCAGTACTTTTCCAACAATTTTTACATCTATGTTTGGATTATTTATAATGTCGGATATTTCTTGCAAGGTCATTCTATTTCGCACAGCTCTTGCATCGTCAATTTTAGTTAAGCATTTAAATGTGCTTTGAATAATTTGTTTAGTGATTTCATTATCAATTTTTTCTTCAATGCTTGGGTTTTTTGCTTTGCATCTCGAAAAGGCAATTTCCAACAATTCGTCTGCATGTGCATTTAATATATTTTCGAGGGAGGGTTTTAAGAAAAGTTGTTTTTTAAAAGGAGGCAATTGATGGAACCAAATATCGAATTTCTCCTTATCTTCTTTTGGGAGTTCAGAAGAAGGCAATCCACCCACCATGGCATAGTGAAGTAAATCCATTTCCTCTTTACCGTTTCCAGCAATTTTCCATATTTGATTTAAAGCATGCTGTAATATGGGCAATTGATCGTATCCTTCTGTTATATCAAATAACAAGCGTTGAGATAATCGACTACTAATAGAATCCCCATTTAATTGGGCCGGTTCTTCAATGACTTGTTGAATTTCGCTTCGTTTTAAACGGGGAACAAAAAATTGAGAAAAACCAATATACTCCGGCAATCCTCTAAATGCAGCGCACTGTCCGATATAATCGGAACGCATGGTACAAATGATATAAATGGGAAGATCTTGAGCAAGAGCAGTTTTAGCTGTTTCGAGTAAAATATTAATTACCGCTTGTGATTCCACCGAAGCCATACCATTGTTGTAATTTTCACTGTTGGTGAAAAATTCTTCAAACTGATCGGCTATTATTAAAAGATTTGAGGCTTTTCTTTTTAATTGCTTTTTTTTAGCCTCATCGGCATTTAGCCAAACCTCACTTTCGGATTGTATATATAAGTGTGATTTTTTATAGAGATTAACTAAGGATGAAAACCCAAATCCCAACTCTTTTTTTAGTTCATCAACACTTTCGAATTTTAAATAATTGTTTAATGCATTGGCCAGGTTATCAAGCGGAGTGCGCTCTGGCCGAAAATCGGCAACTGCCCAGTTGTTGTATTTCGCTTTAAAGAGTCCTGCCTTTGCTTGTGGAACAACCCCTGCATATACAAGAGATGATTTTCCATCTCCGGAAGCACCGGTAAGCATCATGAATTTTTTCTTCTCGAAGAGCTCAATAATTGTTTCAATATTGCGCTCTCTTCCTCTAAAGAAAATGGATTCATCATCATTAAACGGACGTAGGCCGGGGTAAGGACAAATTTTTTCTTCCATAAAAACTATGAGTTTAAGCCTATTACCTTATCATATTGCACCTTAATTTCAAGAGGAATTAATTCACCAGCAACAATTAATGAAACAACTTTAGGAGCCCTGAATGTTTTATTCAAATTTGTGTCAGGATCTTCATCTCCAATTAATAAAATAGGGGTATGCGAAGTAGCCCCACCAATTTTTTTCCAAACTTGTTGTGCAAATGGCAGTGCCCAATCGGCAGTTTCTTTAAAATAAATTACGGCAAGTTTGCTTTTGGAAATTTGCTGTTTGCACAATTCAGAATAATCAATATCACTATCCTGAATAATGTTCATGTTTTCAACAGGAACGATGTCGCTAAGCATATCAATTATTTCTTTCGCTTCACTTTCGTCGAGTTCATTCGATACCAAGAAAATGTCTGTATGATTTAAGTTGTATGTCACCTCATCCTTTTTTTCTAGAATCGAACGAATATCATCTACTAATTGTATGGCAGATCCAGCATTGGTAAAAATCATATTTTTAGTAATGCTGTTGCGTACTTCGGAAATAAAGGTCAATTGTTGGTTATCTAGATTAAGAATATTGGTAGATGAAGGCAACCAAATAATAAGTTTAAAATTGGGATATTGTTCGAGTTGTTTTTTTGCTGTTTCCAATTGAAATTTTGCAGCAGAAATTCCATCTTCAAAAAGGGGTGCATATTGCGGAAACAAAATATGCACGGAACAACTTGCATTTGAAATAATTGATGAAAGCGCAGAAGCTTTTTCCTTATCAAATTGTGCAAGCTCAGGAATAACCTGCATTCCAGCACTTTTTAATACCTGCGCTAATTCAGTACGCAAGGGCAATTGTTCGGCCCCACATTGAGCAAGAAAAACAGTAGCATCAGCCATTAATTTTTTTCATAAATTCTTTTCAAGTATAATCAATTGTGGAGGAAATACAAAAGAAAATAATACTCTACCAGAATATTCAACCAAGTCATTTGACTTAGATTATTTGGTAACTATTATTTACTCAATTTTAGAATAGATCAATAATATAGATTAGTTGAAAGGAATTATTCTCTACAACAAAATCGAAAATTGAGTGCACTTAATTAATTGCAACGTCTTCTTGTGTGAGCGGTTCATTGATAACCGTATTATTGAAATAACTTAATTACTATAAATAATTGTACAAAATCAATACGTTATTTTCGCAATACAATCCTAAATGTAGTACCCTTATCCTGCTCCGAACTTTTTACAAAGATTTTTCCGTTGTGGTAATTTTCAATGATGCGCTTCGTAAGAGAAAGTCCCAATCCCCAACCGCGGCGTTTTGTAGTAAAACCAGGTTCAAAAATAGTTTTGTATTGCGATTTGGGAATTCCTTTTCCGGTGTCGCTGATGTCGATATAGGCAAATTGTGTTTGATCGCTAATGCTGATGTTTATAGCACCTTGGCCTTCCATGGCATCTACAGCATTGCGTAAAATGTTTTCAATAACCCACTCAAAAAGAGCTACACTAATAGGGGCATAAATATCGTTGGAGCCCGATAAGGTAAAAGTGACTTTTTTGGAAGTACGGGTTTGCATGTAATTCATACCATCCTGCAACACATTCAGTAAATTTTCTTTTTTCAAAACCGGCTGAGATCCAATTTTTGAAAAGCGTTCAGTTATGGTTTCAAGGCGATAAACATCTTTTTCGATTTCGCTACTTTCATCTTTCAACCCCCTGGCTTTTAATAATTCGATCCAGGCAATCAATGACGAAAGGGGGGTTCCAAGTTGATGAGCAGTTTCTTTAGCCATTCCCACCCAAACCTGATTTTGTTCCGACTTACGAGCAGTGCTGAATAAAGTATAGGCAATTATCATAAACAAGCCAATAATACCAAATTGAATAAATGGATAATATTTCAATTGGGTGAGTAAAAAGGAATCTTTATAAAAAATATAGTTCTTTTCGCCATTACCCAATTCTACTGCAATTGGAGCATTAGCAGCGGCCATGGTTGCAATTAATTTTTTAACAAGTTCCGGCGATACAATTTGTGTCGTATCTATATTTCCATAATAAATTATTTGTTGTTGACTTTGATCAGTATAAAGCACGGGAACCGAAGCTGAATTAATTACAACTTCCGAAATAAATGATTTGATTAAATCATCGAGCACAACTTTTAATTCCGAAAAAAGTTTGGAGTCTTTGTAATACAGGTAATTTTTTTTATTGCCCGATAGTTTTATTTCAATTGGAGGTTGTAAACTACTCATGAGTTTTATTTGTTCGCGCAAGTAACTACTATCTGAAGCTTGTGCTGAATCAAGGTTGCGGGAAGATATTACCTTATTGTTTTCATCAGTAAGTATTACAGGAACAGATTCATTGTTTTTTATTACCTCAAAAATGAAGCTCAAATCGCCTAAATCTAAATTTGGATTTGCAAGCTTTTTACTTCCCTCTGCCCATAGTTCTACTTTTTTTCGCTCTTCATTTTTAAGGCGATCAAATAAACTATTGGTGTATTTAACAAGGTTTGCTTTTTTTTGGATGGCTTCGGCCCAAAGTTTAACTTTAGTGCGTTCTTCCAGGGCAATTTTATTCGCTAGTATATTGGTATACCACAACGATACCACTACAATAAGTAGGGCAACAGCAACCAACCAGATTTTCCAATTCTGTTTTTTTTGGTAAATACTCATACAAAAATTTAGGTTCGGCGTTTCACAAGTCAAATTCAATTCACAACGCAGAGCGTTCACTAAAGTAGTTCTTTGCTTGGTATTTTACAAAAAAGCTGAAAAATAGCTATATAATTAGTTAAAGTTGTTCGTGCTTTTTTTATTGTTTTTTAGCACTAGTTAGCGAATTTATGGTTGACTAAAGTTTAAAAGTGAAACATAAAAGAATAGCTTTGCAATTCTGTTAACTAAATATTTCAATTGTAAACTAAATAAAAATTAAACCAATGATACCAAAAAGTACAAAAGCTGCTACAGGCAAATTTTTGCTGTTTTTAGTGCTATTTACAATCAGTATTTCTTCGAATGCTCAACCCAAATTAGTTGAAAAAATAAGCAAAATCGGAAGCGAGGTTATTATCCCCTATGAAAAATATACCCTTCCCAATGGATTGACTATTGTAATTCATGAGGATCATTCCGACCCTGCTGTATATGTGGATGTAACTTATCATGTGGGTTCAGCACGTGAAGAGATTGGTCGTTCGGGCTTTGCACATTTTTTTGAACACATGATGTTTCAAGGTTCCGACCATGTTGGCGATGATCAGCATTTTAAAATTGTTTCGGAAGCAGGTGGAAATTTAAATGGTACAACCAATAGCGACCGCACCAATTATTTTGAAACCATGCCAAGTAATCAACTTGAAGTAGCTTTGTGGTTAGAAGCCGACAGAATGGGCTTTTTGTTGGATGCTGTTACACAAAAGAAATTTGAAATTCAACGTTCAACTGTAAAAAATGAACGCGGTCAAAACTACGATAATAGACCTTATGGATTAGTAAATGAAAAAACCTATCAAGCTATGTATCCTTATGGTCACCCTTATTCATGGTCGACTATTGGTTATTTGGTTGATTTGGACCGTGTAGATGTTTCCGATTTGAAAGCATTTTTTCTGCGCTGGTATGGCCCAAATAATGCGACCTTAACGGTAGCAGGTGATGTAAATCCTGGAGAGGTATTGAAGTTGGCCGAAAAATATTTTGGAACAATTCCTCAATGTCCTGCTGTTAAAAACATGGTGCCGGTGTCAGTTAAACTTGACAAGGATCGTTACATTTCGTATGAAGACAATATTAAGTTTCCCTTGTTGCAATTGGCTTTCCCAACTGTTGAGGCCCGACATGCTGATGAAGCGGCCTTGGATATATTGGCAGAAGTTTTAGGACAAAGCAAAACTTCAGTAATTTATCAGAACCTTGTAAAATCTCAAAAATCAGTTCAGGCCCTAGCCGAACATGGTTGCCGTGAATTGGGCGGAAGCTTTGAAATAAGTGCTATTGCCTCACCAGGTACTACTCCAGCAGAATTGGAAAAAATAATTCGTTCGTCGATGGACGAATTTGAAAAAAAGGGTATTACCGATGAAGATTTAAAGCGTTTTAAAGCAAGCTACGAAGCAAATACAATTAATTCCTTAAATAGTGTTCGCGGTAAAGGAGCACAATTAGCATTTTATCAAACCTTTACAGGAAATCCGAATTACATACAAACGGATATGAACCGCTATATGAAGGTTAGCAAAGAAGATGTAATGCGTGTTTATCGCCAATACATCAAGGGGAAACCGGCAGTTATTCTTACTGTTTATGGAAAAGGGAAAGCGGAATTAAAGGCACATGAAGATAATTTTACACCACCTGTAATAAATCCAAACGATGCCGACCATGCTGAATACAAAGGGCTAGTTTATAAAAAAGCGGTTGATACATTTGACAGAAGTAAAAAGCCAAATGCCGGCGCTAACCCTGTTGTGAAGGTTCCAGCACTTTGGGAAGAGAAATTTGCAAACGGATTAAAAATAATTGGTACTCAAAACGATGAAATTCCTTCGGTTACATTGCAACTTACGATTGAAGCGGGACATCGATTAGAAGATAAATCAAAAGCCGGAGTAGCACAATTGCTTGGAGACATTATGCAAGAATCGACAGAAAAATACACAGCCGAGCAAATGGAAGATGCATTGGCAAAGTTGGGAAGTAGTATATCACTTGCGTCTGGAGCTTCAGAAATTACAGTAACAATTTCATCACTTACCCGAAACTTAGATGCTACACTTAAGTTGGCTGAAGAAATCATTTTTCATCCTAAATTTGATAAGGAGGATTTTGAGCTAGTGAAATCTCAAAAACTACAAGCCATTGCCAATCAAGTTACACAACCTGTTGTAGTAGCCAACAATGTATTTAATAAGTTACTCTATGGCGATAATAGCATTATGTCGATCCCTGCAGGCGGTACAACAGCTACTGTAAGTTCAATCACCTTGGAGGATTTGAAATCTTATTACAAGAAGAATATTTCTCCCAATATTTCAAACTTAGTAGTTGTTGGCGATATCAGTAAAGCAGATGTTTTGACGAAGGTGAATTTTTTGAAAACTTGGAAATCTACCAATGTTAGTTTGCCTAAGGAAGATGCTATTCCTGAAATAAACAAAACGAAAATTTATCTCATAAATAAAGACAAAGCAGCACAAAGTGAAATTAGAATTGGATACATGTCGATGCCCTATGATGCCACCGGTGAATTTTACAAATCAACGCTTATGAACTATACCTTGGGAGGTGCTTTCAATAGCCGAATAAACATGAATTTGCGTGAAGATAAAGGCTATACCTATGGTGCTCGTTCAACATTTAACGGTACTAAATACGCAGGTCCTTTTGTTGCAGCAGCAGGTGTTCGAGCGAATGCAACCGATAGCGCAATGGTTGAATTTATTAAGGAAATAAATAATTATTCGGGTTCAGGAATTTCAGAAGAGGAATTACAGTTTACTAAAAATTCAATAGGTTTATCGGAAGCTTTGAAATATGAAACACCCGCTCAAAAGGCAGTATTTTTAAAACGAATTTCAGATTTTAATTTAAGTCCGGATTATACCGAGAAACAAAATCAACTTTTAAATACAATTACTAAAGCAGAAATTGATCAGCTAGCTAAGCAAAAGTTGCCACTTGAAAAAATGGTGATAACAGTTGTAGGAGATAAGAAATTAATTTATGAAGGCTTATCAAAACTGGGATATGAAATTATAGAAATGGATTCCGATGGTAAGGTGTTGTACGATAAAAACAATCAACCGCTTTATCCTACTGATAAAAAATAAGTTGGAGGCCGGAATTAAATCCGGCCTTTTTTATGAAATTTACTTTCCACAATTGCATCCACCTGAGAAAAGTGGCTGGGCATTGGGAAGTTGGTTTTTAATGCGTTCTTGAGCCGGTTCATTGATGTTTATACCGCGTAAATCTACTTTTTTGAGCTGATGCAATTGGCTAATACTTTCAGGAAATTGGTCTATTTCATTGCTCCACAAATCAAGTACTTGTAAGCTGCTTAGATTTCCAATTTCTTTTGGTAGGGTTTCAATTTCATTTTGGTTGAGCACTAAAATCTTTAGTTTTTTTAAAAAGCCTAAAGTATAAGGAACTGACCGTAATTTATTTTTCGAAGCATTTAAATACTCTAAGTTTTCGAGTTTCCCAATACTTGCAGGTATTTCTTTCAGTTTATTTTTAGAAATATCCAACCATCTTAAATTAGTAAACACAACTAATGTATCGGGCAAGCTATGATGAAGTAATTTATGCAATTTCAATTTGTATACCTCGGTTGGATGCAACAATGCTTCATCTAGAGATGTAAAAATTCGGGCTGTATCAATTTCTTGCTGAGCTTTTAGGTGATTCAGCATGAAAAACATGCTTAGTAAAAAAATATAATTTTTCATTTGCTGAAAATGTGAATCAAATTTTAGTGCTTTAAAGTTAATGCTTAAAGAGGATTACGATTAGTATTATTTAGAAAAGAAAATAATTACCAATCACCACCGGCTCCACCTCCTCCAAATCCACCCCCGCCAAAACCTCCAAAACCACCGCCTCCACTGCCACCTCCACCAAAACCACCAAAACCACTATTGCCTCCACCTCTCATTAAATTGCTCAAAATATGTCCTGCTACATAGGTCGACATATGGTTTCCACCACCGCCTCTTCCACCAAAAATCCGAATTAGAATGAAGACAATAATTAGTACGATAATAAGTGTAAAAATAGGATTGCGTTTGGTTTTATTAGTGGGCACCTGGTCGGCTTTAAACTTCCCTGTTAAGTAGCCCATTAATTGACTAGTACCGGCCTCTAATCCATCGTAAAATGATCCTGATTTAAAATTGGGGTTAATTACATTATCCACAATTTGGTTGCAGATAGCATCGGGTAAATATTCTTCAACACCATAGCCTGTGGCGATAAATGTTTTTCTTTCTTGTTTCGCAACAACAATCAGCACTCCGTTGTTCGTGCCCTTTTGACCGATTCCCCATTTTTTTCCAAGTTGAAAGGAAAAATCTGCTATATCATATCCGTCTAAACTTGTAATAGTTACAATGCTAATTTGAGTACTGGTACTATCACTAAAGGCTACTAGCTTTTGTTCAAGTTGTTGCAGCTCCTGAGAATTCAAGAGGGAGGCAAAATCATTTACTAAGCGAGGGGGTGTAGGAGCTTCAGGAATTGCTGCTAACAGGTTACTATGAAAGCAACAAAGCATTAGCGATAAAAAGAGGAAGTAAATTTTCTTACACATGTTATTTTCCGTAAGAAACATCATTACTTAATTCGTTGGTGTCATTTTTCTGAAAGGGAAAATGTTTCCCAAGTTGCTCACCTACGCTTTCAATTCCTTTCAAAGCACCGGCAAAGAAATTACCATTTCGAAATTCAGCTTGCATAATTTCTTTGGTTTGATTCCAAAAATTTTGACCTACCCGTTCATTGATTCCATAATCTCCAAGAATGGCAAATTTTCGTGATTTTACGGCAATGTAAATTAGTACGCCATTTTTTTGTTCAGTGCGGTGTAAGTTGAGCAAAGCAAATAATTTTTTAGCTCTCCACATAGCACTGAACCAACAGCGCGATTCAACATGAAGTTTTATTTCACCTGATGTTTGCAGTTCAGCTTTCGCAATTGCTTGAACAATAAGTTGTTCTTCTTCAGGCGAAAAAAAGCTATTCATTGTGTGTGTAACAAGTTGAATCTAAAATAGATTCTAAAATTAGAATTTTACATCGGGGGCTTTGTCAGCTCCAGCTTGTGCCTGAAAGTATCCTTTTACTTGAAAGCCATACATCCCTGCAAGTAGGTTATTCGGAAATTTGCGCACATACGTGTTGTAATTTTGTACTATTTCATTAAAGTCGCGCCGAGCAACACCAATGCGGTTTTCCATACCTTCGTATTGTGCCTGAAAATCGCTGAAGTTTTGAGTAGCTTTTAATTGTGGATATTGTTCAGCTACTACCAACAAACGCGATAAAGAAGAGGACAATCCATCTTGAGCTTTTTGAAATTCAGCAACTTTTTCAGGTGTAAGATTGCTTGGGTCAATTTTTACACTTGTAGCTTCAGCTCGTGCTTGTATTACAGCTTCTAAGGTAGATTTTTCAAAATTGGCTGCACCTTTTACAGTTTCAACCAATACTTTTGTTTTGTCGGCACGCAATTGATAAGCATTTTCAACTTGTGCCCATGCCCCATTAATTGGTTCGTTCATACCAACTAAAGTATTATAAGTACCGGCAAAAAAACGGTATAATATAAATACTACAACAACTATAACTCCGATAATAATCCAACTTTTTTTCATGATTGTGTTTTGCTAAAATTTGTGTTTTATACTTTGAATTGGGTACAAAAATAGCAAAAAACACTAGTCCTTTTTGATAATTCGCTTTTCAATCAATGCCAAAAGTTCTCCTGCTTTTTGAGTACCGATAATATATTTTAAACCTTCCTTGTCAGTTAGTTCTAAGGCTTCGGTTCCAAAAGTGTAAAATTTAATTCGGCCTTTGCGGTGCAAATTATATTCAGGAACATTGAAATAGTAGGGACTGTAAGCTATTTTTTTCACCTCAACCAGGCTATCAATATCTATTTTAACTTTTCTTGAAGTCCATATTCCATCTAAAGTGATGCTGTTTTCAGAAACAATAGTTTTAATATGCAACACAAAGAATAATCCTATTGATAGGATGAGGATGACCATACCTAACAAAAAAAATAAGGCACCTGAATTAGGAATATCCTGAACCGGGTAAGATCCAATGCGTAGTCCCGAAACGTCGACCGGTTTAGGGTTTTCGCTCCAATAATATGCGACAAAACAAAACAAGGCAAGCACACCTCTGCGTAAAAATGAATACTTGTTATAACCCAGGTATTGTTTTTCAATGAATAAACTTTTTTCCTCCATGTTAGGTTTGATGAAATGCTACTTCGATAATTTTTTGGGTTGTGGAATTTATTTTAAAGCGATTGTCTAAACGGTGGTTCACAATCCAAACTATTTTTGATCCGGAACAAAGCAGCCAAATTTTCTCTTTCTCAAAAATAGAAAGTTTGGAATCAATAAAAAAATCACTCAACTTTTTACTTCCTTTCATACCTAGCGGATAAAATTTATCCCCACTTTTCCATTTACGAAGCACTAATGGAAATTCAATTTTGTCTAAATCTATTTGCGCAATCGACTTATTGTTATTAAGGATAAATTTAGGGTTGTTTTGAACAGTTTTAATACTAAGTCGAATTGGTTGCTCCACAACCTTGTCGTGTTTGTTAATTTGATATTGTTCTCCTTTAATTTTAGTTTCAATTTTTGAGACAATAAGTTCTTCTCGGTCTACTAAAAGCCGATGCGAAGAAGAAAAAAAGATTTTACCAGAAATTCCGTTTATTGCGTCACTAATTTCGTTGCAAACTGTTGCAGTATAATTGTAACATTTTAAGAATTCATAGAGGTAAGCCGGCAAAGGATTCAATTTTTTTAATTTGACCAGGGAAAAACGAACGTCCGTTTTCGTAAGTTGTTGCAAAGAATTTTGTTTCTCTTGAAGCAATTGTCGTTGAAGTATTTCAGACTGATTTATGTTTTGAGAACTTGTATAAAATTGCTGTTCAAATTCAGGATTTATTTTTGCTAATTGAGGTAATACCCAATGTCTGATTTGGTTGCGAACATAATCTGTTGATGCATTGCTTTGGTCTTCACGGAAATTAATTTTAGCTACTGTTGCAAATTGTTCCAATTCGCTTCGAGTCGAAAATAGTAAAGGTCGAATCAGTTTGTTTTTTTTAGGATAAATTCCATGCAAGCCTGAAATTCCGGTACCTCTGAGCAAATTTATCAGCATAGTTTCAACTACATCTGTTTTATGGTGTGCTGTTGAGATGTACTTAGCATTAATTTTTTTGCGGAGTTTTTCAAACCAATCATAGCGTAAATTTCGGGCGGCCATTTGAATGGAAACCTGGTTTTCACTTGCGTATTTTTTTGTATCGAATTTAATGGAATAAAAAGGGATAGATTTTTTTTTACAAAAGAGTTCTACCAATCGTTCATCTGCATCCGATTCTTTTCCACGAAGCATAAAATTACAGTGTGCTACTGCAATATTCGCTTTACAATCCAAAAATAAACGCAACATTACCATGGAATCGAGTCCGCCGCTTACAGCCAACAAAATTTTATCACCTGGTTCAAAAAGTTTTTGTTCACCAACAAATTTCTCAAAGTGGTTTTGCATGGTGTATTAGTTAATTTTTTTGTTTTTTTTCAATCACTTGAAACAATGCTGCAGCTTTAACAAAACACTCGTCGTATTCGTTCTGGGCAATAGAGTTTGCAGTAATAGCACTTCCAACCATAAAAGAACTTGTGTTAGTTTTGCTGTTGTGTAAGATACTTCTAATTATCACATTAAAATCAAAATCTTTTTCAGGTGTAATATATCCAACTGCACCTGAATATGCTCCTCGTTTACTGTTTTCAAATAGTTCAATAAGTTGCATTGCTTTAACTTTTGGAGCTCCGGTCATACTGCCCATAGGAAATGCGTTGCTTAAGGCATCAATAAAATGAATTTCGGGAGAAAGCTCACAGCTTACAGTTGAAATTAGTTGATGAACTTGTTGAAATGAATAAACACCGAATAGTTCTTCAACCTTTACACTGCCCTTGCTTGCACTTCGCGATAAATCATTTCTTACTAAATCAACAATCATTACATTCTCGCTTCGTTCTTTTGCATCGTTAAAAAGTTCATTTTTAAGTTGATTGTTTTCGACTTCTGTATTTCCTTTTTTGCGCGTACCTTTAATGGGTTGGGAAATTAATTTTGAGCCTATTTTTTTTAAAAATCGTTCAGGGCTAGCACAACACAAATGCACAAAATCGGTTTGATAGTAGCATGACATTGGAGTTTGTGATATTCTGTTTAATTGTTCATAAAGTAAGTGTGGTTGAAGTTTATGTTGTTGCGCAACAAACTCTATACAATAATTTAACTCATAAATATCGCCTTGTTGTATATGATGTTTGATTGCAGCAACATTTGTAAAATAATTTTCTTCACTCACTTGCGCTTGTATCTCAATTGCGTTATTCGTTATCAAATCATTTGATACATCAATAGAATAAATCTCCTCAATGAGTTTTTGCAGTTGATTTTCTGTATAATTGTTTTCAATAAAGCTTAGCTCCAAAAGATTCCCCCTGAGTATAAAAACCAAACGGGGTTGAAAAAAATGCAAATCGGGAAATTCAAGACTGTCGTGATTTTTAGAATATATTATTTTCTCAACATCATTTTTTAAGTCATAGGATAAATATCCAAAACACCAGTCATTAATACGATCAATAAAGTTTTTTAGCTGTTTAAATGCTCCCTCATAGCTGCATTTTAGTTCGTTAATAGCATCTACACCAACCAATAAATCATAAGTGTTATAATTAACAGTTGAGCTATTTTCAGACCCATTGGTATTGCTATTTAAAAAAGCAAGAGTTGAAAATTGAGAAGCCCATTGCAACAGTTGCGACTTAAACTGCACAGGAGAAGTCAGAGTGAAAAAAAGTGATTTTCGCATGTTAGGATTCTTTGCGAAGGTATAAAATTGTAGCACCAATAAGTACAAGAATCTGCTAAAAGATTCCTATGCTTTACAAACCAAAAATTGAGATTATATTTGAAAAAAATTTTATGCACAAGGTATTTCTTCTTTTAGGCAGCAATATGGGAAAGCGAGATGAAGTTTTGTTTCATGCCCTGCGTAAAATCGACCGGCAAGTTGGAAAAGTTGTGTTGCAATCGGCTATTTATGAAACAGCTGCTTGGGGATTTGAGGCGCAAAACTCGTTTTACAATTGTGTGCTCTGTGTTATTACTGAAAAATCAGCTGATGAAGTATTGGATAAAGTGCTTTCTATTGAGCAACAAATAGGAAGGGTAAGAGATGAAACAAAATGGAAGGAGCGAATAATAGATATTGATATTTTGTTTTACGAGGATGCAATAATCGAACAAGATAACTTATCGGTTCCACATCCTTATTTACACCAACGAAAATTTACATTGATTCCTTTACAGGAAATAGCACCAAATATACAGCACCCTGTTTTGAAGAAAAGTGTTGAGCAATTATTGAACGATTGTGAAGATACACTCGATGTGAAGAAAGTTTATGAAGCAAACCAGTTTTTTCATAGTTTGCAATCTTAATTTTTGGCAATAAATGTTAGCGTTAGAAAATTGGTTTAAATTTATGGATTGTTTGTATGCGCTATGATTTTATCGCAATAGAAGGGAATATTGGAGCTGGCAAAACCTCCCTTTCCACGCTTATCGCCGAGCAGTATGGGGCAAAGTTGATTTTGGAGCAATTTGAAGATAATTTGTTTTTGTCTAAGTTTTATGAGAATCCCGATAAATATGCTTTTACGGTCGAGCTTTCTTTTTTAGCAGAACGTTATCAACAATTGACCAACCATTTGAGCAATCGGGATTTATTTGCGAGTTTTACGATATCTGATTATTTTTTCAATAAGTGTTTAATATTTGCAAAAGCCAATTTGAAGGAAGATGAATTTGGTTTGTACAATAAATTATTTAGCATAATACATGCACAGCTTCCCAAACCTGACTTACTGGTTTACCTATATTTGGATATTGACCGCCTAAAGTTTAACATCAAGAAACGAGGCCGCGAGTTTGAGCAAAACATCGCCCCACAATACCTTGAAAAGGTACAACAAAACTACTTCGATTACATTCGCCAGCAGCAACAGCAACGTACCTTAATAATTGATGTGAACAACATTGATTTTGTAGCAAACACCAAACATTATCAACAAATATTGGAAGCCATAAAAGGTGAGTATCCTATAGGTATTAATCGGCTAATTTTATAAGGCCCTTTGTTTCAGCCATTAATTGCGAATTATCAACAAATCGACAATCTGTTCAGGTGGGAATCCTTCCCATTCACTCGCAGATAATTCCCGTTCATTCGTCTTGCAAAAAAAGTTTTTCATATTATGAATATAAAATTTACTTTCGCAGCAGATTTGATACTTACTAAAACTTAAAAATCTAATTAATTCACTCTCAAATGAAAAAAAATCTACTAAAAGGATTTTCAGTGGTTGCAGCTGCATCTGTTGTTCTTGTAGGATGTAAAAGTACCGATTGGTCAAAGGTAACTTACACAGTTACACCCAGCCCAATGGAAATGCACGGCGATAGCGTAGCAATTACTGTTAAAGGTCATATTCCGGAAAAAGCGTATGGCCCAAAAAACACCGTAGTTTTAATGCCAAGTATTAAATGGAACGGTGGCGAAAAGGCGCTAAAAACCATCACATTTGATGGTGAGAAAGTGAAAGAGGGAACAGGTGTTAAAGTTGTTCGCGACAAAGGGTATGACTTTACCATCACAGATAAGGTAGCCTTTGAAGAAGGAATGAAAGTTTCGGAATTGGGTGGTAAGGCAGTCATTTCTAAGAAAAGCAAATCCAAAGATTTTCCATTACCAAAAATGGCAGATGGAACCATTATTACATCTCGCCTTGTAATGAGCGATGAGCGTCCAATACTTGCAAAGGATAATTTTCAAAAAGTTGTTCCAGTTAGTAAGGAAGCAGATATAAATTTTGCAATGAGTCAGTCGGATATTCGTGCAGCCGAATTAAAGCAAGAAGATATGAAGTCTGTTGACGATTTCTTTAAAAATGGAATGGCAAAGGGATTTGAATTCAAAGGTATTTCCATTTCTGCTTATGCATCTCCAGATGGAGAGCAAGATAAAAATGCAAATTTAGCCAGCGATCGTGCTGATGCAACTGCTAAGTTTTTCATGGCTCAAATGAAGAAAAAGAAGTCGACTTTTGGTTTGGATGATGCATTTTATAGTAAATCATCTACCCCTGAAGATTGGGCTGGTTTTCAATCTTTGATGCAAGCTTCAAATGTTCCTGATAAGGACATGATTTTACGAATACTTTCTACCTATTCTGATTTGGATAAAAGAGAATCTGAAATTAAAAACATCTCTAAAGCATATACCGAAATTGCTGATGAAATACTTCCGAAATTGCGTAAATCAAAAATTACAGTAAATGCAAATAAGTTAGGAAGAACTGATGAAGTATTAACACAAATGTCGGCAGCAACTCCTGATTCTTTATCAATTGAAGAGTTGTTGTATGCAGCAACATTATCGAATGACCTTACAACAAAAATGACCATTTTTACGAATGCAGCCCGTTTATATCCAGGCGATTGGAGAGGACATAATAATATGGGATATGTATATGTTTTACAAAATAAGATGGCCGATGCTGAAGCAGCATTTAATAAAGCAGCTGCTGCTTCTGCCAACAATCCGGTTGTTGAAAATAACTTGGGTATAGTAGCTATCAAGAAAGGTGACAGAGCAGGTGCTGCAGCTCACTATTCTGCTGCATCAATTGCAGGCCCAGAGGCTAGCTACAACATGGGAGCTATCAACATTATGAATGGAAAATATTCACAAGCAGTTAGCAATTATGGTAGCGAAACAACTTTTAACGCTGCTTTAGCGAAATTATTAAACTTGGATGCTGCTGGTGCACTTTCTACAGTTGAAGCTAGTAAAGATAATAACTCGGCAATGGGTTACTACTTAAAAGCTGTAATACAAGCTCGTAAAAACGATGCTGCTGCAACTGTGAATAACCTTAAAAGCGCTTTCGAAAAGGATGGATCATTAAAGGCAAAAGCTGCAGAAGACCGTGAGTTTTTAAAATTCAAAGACAATGCAGACTTTAAAGCTGCTGTTAACTAAGCATTAAAGCGATTTCAAAAAGGCCCTGTTAGCATATTGCTAGCAGGGCTTTTTTATTAACAATATTTTGAGGATATCAAACAATACTAGGAACAACTTTACTCCTAAAATTAATTAGTTTTGTAGAAAACACTTCTTAAATGAAATTAGTAGTATACAAATTGTGTAAGACATTCCTTGTTTTTGCACTAGTTTTAAACGGTTTATCAGTACTTGCCCAAACAGATACTATTGTGAAGAAACAACGTAAGGTTGATTCACTAATGTTAGATAATCCAAAGTATTACCTCATGCTTGATGGAATGGTTTATCAATCTGCAGTTAGTGAAAATGGTAAACAAAAGGCCTTGGATTCTGTGATGATTCGTGTTTTAAATGAAACTGATTTTACGATGGATAAGCGGTTTACAAAGAAGGGGAGATGTGCAATTAAATTGCCATTGGGTAAAAAATATACAATTGAGTTCTCTAAAAAGGGATACGTATCTAAAATTATTGGTGTAAATACAATTGTACCACGCTACGATACTTTTGTTAGTGTGTTTCCATTTGACATTGACTTATTTCGCGAAGAACCCGAATTAGATGTAGCAGTTTTGAGCGAACCCATCGCTAAGATTAATTTCAATAATTTTAATAAAACCTTTGATTACGACTACAACTATACAGTGAAAGTGAATAACAATATTAAAAAGTTGTACGCCGAATATTATCGCCTGCAAAAGCTTAAAAAGGAAAAGAAGTAATTCTTGTGTTTTTAAGTTGAATTCTCTTATTACAGTGCTTTTATTTTAGTCTAATTAAATTTTTAGATGTATCGAATTGGTGCATTAATTTTGTAAAAACAATAAAATTTTTGTATAATTACTTTTTATCAATAACCCAAAAATTCTATCCATGACTTTCTCTCCTAATTATTTTAAAGCTTTTTTATTTACAGCCTTATTCGGCTTATTTCAAACATACTCTAATAGAACATTTGCTCAATATTGTATCGGCTCAAATTTAGGTGGAGGTGCTTGTGCTACCGGACAACTAATTACCGCAGTTCAAATTACAGGAACCAGTTTTTTAAGCAACGGTACGTTATGTACAAGTGGTGCAAATGGTACTTTAACAACAATTCCACCAAGTGCTACTACCACGGCTATTTTAAGCCAAGGATCATCCTACAATCTAGGAGTTACAACTGATGCTGTAAACAATATTTCTGTATGGATTGATTATGACCATAACTTGGTTTATGACGCTTATGAATGGACTGAAGTATGTTCTACTTCGGTTGCCGGAGTACCTAACTTTGCTGTAATAACTGTGCCGCAAGGAAGTTACAACGGTACTACAGGCATGCGAATCCGCAGTCGTCAAGCAGGTACACTAAATGGTGCATCGGATGCCTGCACTCAATTTGGTTCGGGTGAAACCGAAGATTATACAGTTACAATAACCGGCGGTGTTGCATGTACAACTCCTCCTGTTGGCGGCACTGCAGTTAGTTCAGTTACATCTGCTTGTAGCGGTGTAAATTTTTCACTTTCACTATTTGGAAATTCTACTGGTGTAGGATTAACCTACCAGTGGCAATTATCGCAGAACAATAGTTCATGGACTTCAATTAGTGGAGCTACTTCAAGTATTTTAGTTACTTCTACAACCTTGCCTTTATACTATCGATGTGTTGTAACTTGCTCCGGAAATTCAAGTGCTTCAAGTCCAGTTTATGTAGCACTTAATACAGCTCTACAATGTTATTGTATTTCTGCTGCAACCAACAATGCAGATGATGATATAGGTAACGTAACTTTTGGAAGTTTAAATAATGGAACGGCCACACCTGCGCTAAATAACCCAACTTCCAATAAAGTGTATACTGATTTTACTTCGCTTACACCGCAGAATTATTTACCCGGAAACACTTATTCAATTTCTGTTAGTCAGATTAATTTAGCAGGATTTTACACGTGCTATTTGAACACCTATATAGATTATAATCAGGATGGTGACTTTTTGGATAACGGAGAACTTGTTTTCTCGGATACAACAAATGCATCAACCGGAGGTAATGTAATGAATGGCAATGTTGTTATTCCATTAACGGTTACAAGTGGAACTGCGCGAATGCGCTTGGTATTATCGGAAGCAGCCCCCGCAAGTTGTGGTTTATATACCTACGGCGAAACAGAAGACTATTTAATTACAATACTTCCAGCTTTGCCATGTCCTGTTCCTCCAAGTGCTGGCACTGCGAGTTCAAGTCAATCATCAGTTTGTTCATCGCAAATTTTTACACTTCAAATAGCTGGAAATACAGCCGGGATAGGTCAAGTATTTCAATGGCAAAATTCCACCAATGGGACTAACTGGACTAATATAGTTGGTGCTAATTCTAGTACATATTCACTCTTGCAAAATCAGGCTAATTATTACCGATGCTATGTAACCTGCAGCGGAAGCAGTGATACAAGTAACACAGTATCTGTTGGGATGAATTCAGCAGTTTCATGCTATTGTGTTTCAACTGCCAGTAGTACAGTTGATGATGATATTGGTAATTTTACTTTTGGCAGTTTATCGAACGGAACCAACACTACCGCGCTTAACAATAGTACCTCAGTAAATACTTATAGTGATTTTACATCTTTGCCGCCTCAATCGTTTATACAAACCTTTGCATATCCATTATCAATTACACAAATTAATAGTGCAGGTTTTTTTGCTTGCTGGGCAAGTGTATTTATTGATTACAATCAGGATGGTGATTTTAATGATGTAAATGAACGTGTTTTTGATGCTGGAACTACAGCAACAGTGGGTGGTAATATTGTTTCAGGAACTGTTACGATTCCATTGTCTGCCTTACCTGGAAATACGCGAATGCGAGTAATTTTAGCTGAACAGGGAAGCATTTCACAAACATCCTGCGCAAACTACACTTGGGGAGAAACCGAAGATTATACCATAAACATTATTCCCATTACACCATGCACTGCACCTCCTGTAGCAGGAAATACTATTAGTACCTCAAATGCTGTTTGTCCACATGCAAACTTCTCACTATCCTTGTCGGGCAGTTCAATAGGTACAGGCTTAACTTATCAATGGCAGTCTTCATCAGATGGAATAAACTGGAATCTTATTGCAGGTGCAACAGCAGCTTCCTACACAACTTCTCAAATAAATGCAACCTATTATCAATGTGAAGTTACCTGTAGTGCTGTTTCAGTAAATTCAAGTAGTTTGCTAGTTTCAATGGATATTGCTTCGGGTACATTTTCAACTACCTCTGGCGGAGGAATTCCGGATAACAATTTTGCAGTGTGTTTCCCTATTGTTGTTTCTGGATTACCTTCAATTATTGATACATCGTTCGGTGTGATGGAAGTTTGTATTGATATTCAACATCCTGAAGTTGGAGAGTTAAAAGTATTTTTAAAATCACCAATAGGAGATACCGTTTATTTGAGTCAAAATAACGGAGGCTTATTTGCCAACTACAGCAATACATGCTTTGCGATGAATGGCGCCAATGGATACATTTATGCAGCCAATGCTCCATTTACCGGAACGTTTATTCCAAATTTCTCACTCAACGATTTTAATAACGGTCAAAACCCAAATGGAACCTGGAATTTATGTGTAATCGATGAAGCGCCATCAGTTACCCCTCCCGGAAATTTTATCAGTGCATCTATTTCGTTTTGTACAAATCCTCCGTCTGATCCGCCAATTCCCGTTGGTTCTTGCAGTGGCTCAAATGCTTTTGCTTGTCAATGTCCCGACGGTACACAAAATTGCGATTTATTGCCCGATATGACGGCGAGTGCCTTAATTATTCAAAACGATCATCCAGAATCATTAGGAGCTATGCGTTTAAGTAATGCCACACCTAATATTGGTTGGGGTCCAATGGAAATACATGGTTCAAATCAATGTTTTTGCGATACAGTATCAGTGCCATGTAGCACTACTATTTGCCCTAATGGTCAACCAGTGAAAGAACTGGTTAAACAAACCATTTATCACAAAAATCATGGTGTTATGACTAGTTCTGTGCGAGATGCAGGTTTTATGAGCTTTCATCCTACTCATGGGCACGTGCATGTGGATGCTTGGGGAGCATTTAGTTTGCGAATTCCAACTTCAAACCCTGATGCTACCACATGGCCAATTGTTGGAACCGGAGCGAAGGTTAGCTTTTGTTTAATCAATTTAGGAAATTGTACCAATAATTTAGGCTATTGCCTTGATAATTCCGGAAATGTTATTACTATGGCAGATATACCGAATTCAGGTTTTGGAAGTGTTACCGGATGTGGAACTGACCAAGGAATATTTACCGGAAATTTGGATATTTATTCTTCAGGATTAGCAGGAATGCAAATTGATTTTCCTGGAACTTGTAACGGTAATTACGCAATTGTTTCGATTACCGATCCCAACAATAATTTTTTAGAACAAGACGAAACGAATAATTGGGTGCAGGTTCCGGTTACATTAACGCAACAATTTCCTCCTTCAGGAGTAACTTCATTTGCATACAATGCAGCAGGTAATACTATTTCATTTACGAACACAACACCTCTTAGCTCAGGCTATTTATGGGATTTTGGAGATGGAACAACTGATACTACTACCAATCCTGTGCATACATATAGTGGTAACGGACCTTATACAGTAAAGCTTATTGCAATTAATCAATGCTATACTGCTTCAACCCAAACAATATTAATAACAGGAATTAAGGAAGCAGCTAATTTTGCAACAGGCTTTAGTGCAAATCCTAATCCGAGCACTGGCGAGATTGGTATTTCGTATTTTTTACCTAACAGTGAACAAGTGCAAATCGAACTTTACAATTTGCTTGGAGAACGAATTAAAGAGTTGGTTAATTCTAAACAGGATGCAGGTAAACAAGTATTAAAACAAAATTTTAAAACAGATGGTATTCTTGCCGGTACCTATTTATTAAAACTCACAGTTTCAGGTAAAACACAAACTTTGCGTTTAGTTTTGCTGAATTAATTTAGTAACTGTTAAATTTTAATTTTATAAATGAATCATTTTAAATTTGTCAATAATTAATGAATAATAAAAAACCAATGAAAAAAACAATCCTTTCTTTTTGCTTCATTTTTAGTAGTTTTTTTATACAAACTACACTTGCTCAAACGATCCTCTTTACTGAAAATTTTGGAACCTCAGCTTTGCCTGCAGGCTGGTCAAATGATAGCATGGGATTACCTGCTATGAATCTTTGGATATTCAATAATCAATATAACCGAACCATTACTGGAGCAGGTTTCGATGCTAATTTCGCCATTTTTGATAGCGATGAAGGAAGCACGAATGACAATGTGGATGAAAACGCCTCATTAACCAGTCCTGCTATTAATATTGCTGCTGCAACCGGTGTATTATCGCTTGAGTTTGACGAGCAATACCGTGCCTTAGCCGGACCCAATACGCAAGGTTCTTCTCGTAGAATTGAAATCACTTCTGATGGAGGAATTACCTGGAATACAATAGTGTTTGATTCAGTAGATGTTGGATATCCTAATCCGGCAACGCATACTGCAATAAACATTAGTTCAATTTTAGGTGCTACTAATATTCAAGTGCGATTTACTTATACCGGAAGCTACGATTGGTGGTGGGCTATTGATAATTTTCAGATAAAATCATTCGCTGGATGCAGTTCTGCTCCTTTAGCCGGAAATGCTGTAAGTACAACCACACAAGCATGCAGCGGAGTTAATTTTACCTTGTCGTTGCAAGGCGCTGATTCTGGTATTGTAATTAGTTATCAATGGCAACAATCTACTGATAATATAACTTGGACAAATATTTCGGGAGCAATTTTACCTACCCTTACTACTAGCACAACAACTGATTTATTTTATAGATGTGTTGTTTCATGTTCAGGTTTCTCAGCTAATTCAGGTGCTGTTGGAATTAATTTAAATGCACCAAATTTGTGCTATTGCGTTGCAAACTTAGGAGGTTCGGGATGTCCTTCTACCGATGTTATTCGAAACGTAAGTTTTGCAGGAACTACTTTAAATAATTCAGATACTATTTGTAATTTCATTAATGGAAGTACTTTAAGCACTTTTGCTCCAGTTGGATCAGCGACTGCTACATTAACCCGAGGAAATTCGTATTCCTTGAGCGTTACTACTACAGCTAATAATATTATTTCAGTTTGGATTGATTACAACCAAAATGGAATTTACGAAACTCATGAATGGAATCAAGTATCTACCACTTCAACAGCTGGAGTTGCTAATACAATTAACGTTGATATTCCATTTGGTATTCCTGGAGGACAAACAGGAATGCGAATTCGTAGTAGAGCAAACGGAAATACAAATGACTCAACTTCAGCTTGCCTCAATTTTGGCTCTGGCGAAACTGAAGATTATACTGTAACTATTGATATTGGAACTGGTGTAAACGAGGCTAAGACTAATTTTTCGTTTACTGTTGTACCTAATCCTGCTACTTCAAATTTGAGTATTACTCTAAACGGAACGAAATCAGAAACAGCTGAATTAAAATTAATAAATGTACAAGGTCAATTGGTTTACAACGAATTTGTACAATGCAATGGTAGATACACTAAAAATCTTGATGTTACAACCTTTGCAAAAGGGATTTATACCTTACAAATGATTAACTCAAGTGGAGTTATTAATAAGAAGGTAGTTATTGAATAAGATAATTGATTTATAAAAAAAGGGAGAATAATATCTCCCTTTTTTTGTGCCTATATTTTAAAAGTGGAAGCGTAAATGTATGTACGCAAAAATTATTTCTATATTTAGAAAATGGAAATTACCTTGCAGAAACAGAACAGTACACGTATTGACGAACTTACTGATAGTGCTTCTGCTATGATTAAAACACTGTTGTATTTTGATGTGTTTAAGTACCCCCTAACTTTCAATGAATTACTTTCCTACACACAGTATAACCAAAAAGTACCTAAACACGCTACAAAGCAAGCCCATATTGCGTTACCTCGTTTTTAGAAGTCAATTTAATTAAGGATTAGCAACAATTATGACTATATTGCCCACTTAGAATTTAAAGAATTAGCCTCCAAAATGAATGTCCTATTGAATTAATTTTTGGAAATGTCCTGATTCATCAATGTTATCTTCAATAGTATAGACCATAGCAATGTCTTTTAATGAACCTATTTTAAAAGAGAATGGGTCAAGTAATGGCCTATCTACATACAATCTATACTCCATTTGATATTCAAATAAGTTAGGTTTCTGAAATAAATTAATTTCTCCATTGACTTTATGGGTATCATAGTATTTAACAAAATCCATGTGGCATTCAAACCCCGTTGCCTTTAATCCATCAGAAATTCGGTGCATGAATTTTAAGCAGTTTGTAACCATAAGGAAATGTGTCCCAAATTTCTTGACTCTTAAATCAATTTGAATGTCATTAATTTGTGGGAACCCTATCGAGGATATGCAATACAGGCTGTAAATATTTCCAAGAATATTTTCATAGCTTTTTGAAAGGTGAATTCCGAGGTGATTACCTGTAAATCCAATAGATTCAATTGTAAATTTTCCAGGAGGATAATTTACAATCTCTGAAACCCCTTCATATTTATCCCCTCGAAGTTGATTATCCTCTGTCTTTCTAAATTTCTGAATCGGATTCATATATATTGTTCCATTGTTCAGTAAATCAAAAATGTGAGGCTCCTCTCCAAATTTCAGGAACGTGTAAATTGTTAGCTTGTCTTCCATTTTACAAACAGCAAACTACTGGTTAAATCTATTGTTCATTTTTATCATCTGATTTCTCATTCAATAGAATTTTAAAGTGCTTACTCCAAAGACCGTTTATAATTTTACTCATTCCTGTTCCAAATCCCTTTAACCTTTTTACATTCCAATTGCCTCCTTTTTCAATTTCTTTATCAAAAAAACCATCTACAGAAGTTTTCATTTCAGCAATTGCTTCTACAAAAGCTTTATTGGATTTTGCTGTGACATAATCTGTAGATTCTTTCATCATCTTTTCTTTAACCTTTTCTATAACTACATGAGTTATCCGCCCTAAGTCATTCCCCAAATCTGTTGTTACTTTTTCTAATCGTTCTTCACGACTTATATCTTTTGGCGGGTCATAGGTTTTTAAGAGGAATTTTTCTCTCGTTTTTAATGCTTCATTCTCAAAACATTTCTCATAATTTGTGGCTTCAAGATTATGCATGAATTGATTTCTTATTTCCATGAAGATTATGAATTTGGTTTTGTTATCCTTAGATAACGCTCCAATATCCATAAGTAAATTTATCTTTTGGCTAAAAGATATTGCACTACCATTATTTCCAAGAGTTTTAGAATTTGCATAATCCTCTATCCCCAATAGATTAGACAGGTAAGCAGATGTTAAACCTTCTAATGCCAGAGATATTCCAAGAACCTTCTGCCTCTTTTCTAATCCTATATCCATGATTTTCATTTTTAAAATATAAACTCAATAATACTAATTTTACCTTAGTTGTCAAGGTATAACTTTGAAATAATCAGTTAATTACTACTTTTGAAACTCAATTAAAATCAATGAATATGTAGAAACATATAAGTAACCAAAATATTAGCGTTAGCTAATTCTTGTGGTCAAAAACTGAGAACTTTTAACTACACAAGGAATGAGTTTAACGCTCACGTCAAAGGCGTGGGCTTTAACTTTCTTGTGTAGTGGGTATCTCAGTACCTTGACCGCAGATAGGTTAGATGTCCCACGCTGATTTTTTATATAAACCGCCTGTCAGGGATATAGGGCTTTAAACCTATACCTAATGAGAAAAATTGCCACAATCATTTTATTTCTTTTTGCCTTCAATTCATTCGCTCAGCAAAATGACACAATAGTCAGAAAAAACGGAACATTGTTTAGTTGCACTATTGCCCAGGTTGCAGACACAGTAATTTACTATTCCGGTTCAGAAGATTATTCAAAGGATAAGATTGATAAATTACCAAAGATCAAACTGAGGAAAGTTCAGCTTTATAAAAATGCCGGGGTTTGGTATAACAACAAAAAAGAAGTTGTTGCTAATCCAGTTAGAGAAATAAATATTGGTGATGAAATGAAATTTATGCGGGAAAATTTAAGAAAGTGTCACAATATATATTCTGTTGGAATTGGGCTGCAATTATTTGGAATGGGTGGAATTGCTTATGGTGCTGTTAGTGGAGAATCAATAGGATATTTAGCTGGTTCCGGGCTTGCTTTAGTTGGAACACTATTATCTGTTTACTCACATTCATTCTTAGGAAATGCAGCAGTTGGAATTGGCGGGGCAGGTCTGAAATTTAGGTATGTACTTTAGCCATTTCTGAAAATCAAAAACGAGGCTTTTAATTTTTCAATCTATAATTCTTTTGCTTTTCTAAGGACAATTATTGGTGCTTGCATAGTTGTTTGTTTAATATCAATTTTCTCCTTTGGTTTCCCATAGCGGTACTCCATGAATAATTTGATAAAAGCAAAATCACCTCTCTTTATTCCTTTCTTCAGTTCTCTCAATGCTATGCTATCAAAGGGGGTTAGTCTTTCAATAAGTTCTAATTCCTCTGCTTTAGGTTTCCGGCCTGCCCCTGGTCTAAATCCTCCTTTATTCATTTTGAAAAAATTTGATTAATCAATATTGCTAACTGTTATCTGTAATACTTCACAGCCTCTTTCACCTTTTGGTTTAACTCCAGTATCAAATCACTTTCTACCGTCTGAAGTTTCATATTACTACTTTGCTTTATCAATGCCTTTAAATCAAAGTTCTGCTTTTTTGTGAGTTCACCTTTTAAATATCTTTCCTGTAAATTTTGTAATGCCTGGGCTTTACCTCCTTCCATTTGCACCAAAGAGAGTACCCCCAACAGCTTTAGCTGCTCTTTTGTTGTTACTTTTTGCATATCAATTTTGAATTTTTTAAGCTTATCAATACTCAAATAATTACTATACCAGTCATCATTAACAGCCATATAAAAATTTTCATCATACAGTAAATGCCCGGTAATACTTGGCATTTTAAAATACTTGCTCAAATTGCTTTCAAATCGGCTTTCCAGTCTTATCATATATCTATCCTTATAGATTGCAGGTAGAGGTTCTCTATGGTGCTTTGTTTCCCTTATTTTATCATAAATAGCAAATTCTTTTGTTGCTTGCTTATAGTTGATTCCAAACGGCTGCTGCAAACGGCTAAACCTTCCAATATTTCCTAAATAATCCAGGTATAAGTTCACCTCATTATTTAGCATTATGTTTTTTGCAAAATGAAATTTTTGCACCTCAGCCTTTTCAATCGGTAAATGCAAAGTATCGCTCATTTTTTCAATTGCTTGCTTTATCGCAGATCGGCTCATCATTGACAAACTGTTACCTAAATAAAATTTTGTGAGGCTGGCATTTCTTACTTTTATTCTATCCTCATTAATAGTAACATCAAAACTGTTTAGCTTGCCGTTTATAGTTGATTTGCCATAGCTTATTCCTTCACTTGTTATACTGGTGAGGTAAGGCGGTATTTCTGCCAAAAAATCAATGTTAGGGGCTTGCTCCCGCTTCAATGTCAGGCTTATCGTGTCCATCAGTTCTTCATTCCTTAGTAACTAAATCAGTAACTAAACTTGTATTGATATATGAAAACAAACCGGAAAGGATAAAAGCCTTTCTCCACCCTCCCCGATTTTGGTTACTAAATTGGTAACTGCTCTTTAAAAACAACTGTTGCACTTTGTCTTATAGCTTCCAATTCTAAATCAAAAAAACCTCCGCTTACCTCCGAATACAACTGCTGCTTATCATTTTTTAAACCCCTGGCAATAAATATTTCAATTGTTTTATTACCCTCGTCAAAGAAAATTATCATTGCATCATTTGTGGTTCTTACATCGCCATAGGCAATATAATTTTTGTCGAGGTTAGGCACAAACAAACTGCTTATACTGCTGCTGCCTTTACCAATAATCATTTCAGCAAGGCGCTTTTCATTGCCTTTAAATTTGGTAGGCCTGGGAGCATAGTTAAAAGATAATCCACCCACATTAAATTTTTGCTTATTGATTAACAGACTTTCAAAGAATGGATATGATCCGGTGCTGTGGGTTACATCATACCTGCTTTTTGCCTCAGTAAGCAATTGCCCTTTGTAGAAGTCGGTAAAAATGTTTCCTTTCATTTTGCACCTCCCTTTTTTAGAGTTACAAAAGTCGCTGCCTTGCCCTCCAGTTCTTTAGTTGTGGTGGTTGGGTTTGATAATAGAAAACTATCTACCCATTCCTTGCTAAAGAAAATTGTTTTCCCCAATGGTTTGCTGAATTTCAGCGTTCCATCACTTGTCTTTTTATAGATGTAGCTTTTGCTCCACCCGGTGTAATCAACTAAATCCTGAATTGTTAAAATGTTTTTTTCCATTTTACATTGAATTAAAAAAGTTAGTAAAATGGTACTTGCAAATACCGTTGTTGTTTAAACGCTGCGAAGCTAAAGTGGGTGAGAAGGAATAATTATACCAAAGGAAATAGCGGGTAGAGGTAGAGTAAGAAAGGTAGAGGTTAAAGGCTTGTCAAATCACAAGTTTTGAAATAAAAAACCTTGAAATTATCCTACAATGGGGTAGAGTTTAAAGATTTTATCTATCGTGCTTTTATCCTTTTTACTTACTTGCTTGGCATTTTCTATTTGTGAATAGATTAGTCTTGCGCCATTATGGGTAAAGCAAGTAGCAGCAATTTTATACTTATTTTCAAAAGGAAATTGTTTAATGAAATATTTCAATGAAGCAATGCTTCTTTTCCAGTCAATAGGACTTATTTTGTTCAACGGTGTATTATTGAATACCTTTTTAAAGTTGGTTAATTTAAGATCACTCTCTATAAACTCAATATCATTTTCATTCTGTTTTAACCTATTTAAAATGCTTTCAATTTGGGCTTTTTGGTTTGGCGTGTTATACTTAAAACTTCTTTCAGGCTGCAATATCGGTTTAGAGGAAATAGGTGTTTTTTCCTCGTTTAATGACCTCAAATATTTTAACCATCGTTGTCTTTTTACATGAAAAATTGCTGTGTCCCCGTTCGCTGCTTTCCCTTCATCCCACTTTCTTAGTAGGCTTTCAAGATGTGCAATTTGATAATCAATCACATCAGTTCTAATAGTTGAAATATTTAATCTTTCACATTCTGCAATTGAGTAACAATAAAAATCTTCATTTCCCAATTCAAATACCATTAACGGGTTGTTTTCAAAAATTAAATAGTTGGTTTCAAACCACTTTATTTTATTTTCTAAAGGCTGGCCCTGCAAAGCATACATAATTTTATTTTTCAATCTTTCAAACCTGACCTCATCTTCATAAACACGGTTTCCGCGCTTATCAAAATAAATCGTTTTACCATTCTTAACCATAGATGTCCAGTCCTTCATTTATTATAAGCTTAGATCAGGAATTTTATTTACTGCTTCTTTCTTTTTCTCGTCAAAAATTTTAGCATAAATCTGGGTAGTGGTTACTTTGGTATGTCCTAAAAGTTTGGAAATGGTATATATATCAACCCCATTTTCAAGCAATAGAATAGCGTTAGTATGCCTTGCACTATGAAAGGTAATTTGCTTTGTAATTCCGGCCTTTAGCATCCATTGTAATAAAACTACATTCATATAGCTGCTATATGATAAACGCTTAAAAACTCTATCGCCTGGTTCTCCCCGCTCTCCTAAAAATTCCCTTGCCTGCGCTGAAATATTTTGTTGTTGCAGTCCTTTGGTTTTCTGTTGGTGAAAAACAATTTTCCATTCCTCTTTTTCAATGCTATTTTTATCCTTTGAAGTTGATAGATGAACTTCTGACCACTTTAATTTTTCAATATCTGACCACCTCAACCCTGTCAGGCAGGAAAAAATAAAAGCTTTTTTTAAATCTTCATTCTTACACTCTGCCTTAGTCAAGGCTTTCAATTCATCAAAAGTTAAAAACTCCCTATTGCTCTCAATCTTTTTAGGTGTTTCAATATTCTTGGCCGGGTTTTTTAAAATAATATCTTCATCTACTGCTTTATTAAGACAAGCCTTAAACTTTACATAATAAGAGGCAATGCTATTGGTAGAAAGATTTTTACCACCCTTTACTTTTACTTCAATGAGGTGATCTTTAAATCGCTCACAAAAGTCACGGTCAACGTCCTTAAATGTAACTTCTGTACCTGCAAATTTGATTACCTGCTTAAGAACGCTGTCCCAATGGTCATAAGTCCCTCTCGTTTGAAAATGCTTTTCTGTGATCTGTTTAAAATATTCTATGAAATTGGTTTTATCTTTAAACTTGGTGCTAAAGCCATACTGACCATTCTGAATTTCCAATTCCCTCTTTGCCCTAATATTATTAGCAAGTTCTATATTGGTCTTATTTTGCTGCCTGTCAAGAGGATTTCTTGGCTTATCAACAAGGTAGAGGTTCAGGTACTCATAGTCCCTTACAGGCTTTACTTTACCTTCCGGTGATACGGTTGTTCCTTTGTAGATTTCAAGATAGAGTGAAATACTACCAGTTTTTGAATGCTGCCTTTGTCTTAAATGTACTTTCATTTTTTTTCACTTTTTGTTGCTATTGATATTCAAAGATACATATTAGCAACAAACAAAAGCAGAAAAACAACAAACGATAGGAAGCTAAGAGCAAAATGCCAATTCCTACAAGCCAATAGGAATGAACAAAAGGAAAGAATCAGGCAATCAAGGATGAGGCCTCCATATCCTTGTTCACTTTCTTAAAAGGATATCTACAGTAGATGCACATTCAGAAATTGCTCTAATGCAAAGTAAGGGTTGGGTTGAGAAGTCAGGCGATTTTCTTTATTTAAAAGGTCAGCATTTTGTAGTAGCACGCAGATTGGAAGGCAATAAACTAGCCGAAAAAAGAATGACACAGGCAAAAAAGATGTCGGAGTTCATTGCACAATTCCCATTCGTTAAATCTGTGTGTATATCAGGATCTTTATCAAAAAACTACATGGATGAAGATTCTGATATTGATTTTTTTATTATAACTGAACCCGGTAGATTATGGTTATGTAGGGGTTTGTTGGTCTTGTTTAAAAAAGTGTTTCTGCTTAATTCAAGAAAGCATTTTTGCATTAATTATTATGTTGATTCTGCGAATCTTGAAATTCCAGAAAGAAATATTTTTACGGCGACTGAAATTACCTTTTTATTGCCTACTTACAATTATTTATTGTATAATGAATTCAGAAAAAGGAATAGCTGGACAAGCGATTTTTATCCAAATTTAAGCAACAATAGCCTGCCTGATTTGACTGTTAAGAACAGTATTACTAAACATTTTTTTGAACGAATATTAAGTGGAGCTATCGGAGAAAGATTAGATGCATTATTCTTCAAGTTAACATTGCGTCGTTGGAAAAACAAATTTTCGTATTTTTCAAAGGAAGAATTTGACCTGAATTTGCGTTCTCGTAAGCATGTATCAAAGCACCACCCAAGAGGATATCAAAAAATTGTACTTGATCGTTATCAAGAGAAATTGCATGAGTTTGAATTTGCGAATAATGTTAAACTCCTTTAAAAGCTTATCGTCAGATATGTTTTGTTGGTTATTCTTCCTAGCTTTGCAAGCTTCTTTTTAGCAATAAATTTCTATGAATTTTCCCCGAAATAATCCATATCAGCCATTTTTTTATTCGCTTGTTTTAGTAATAGGAGTTCTATTGGGTTACAAAATTAATCAGTCTACTTCATTTACTTCGCCGCAGCGTGTAGGTGGGAGAAATGCAAATAAAGTAAACCAGGTTTTGGATTATATAGAACAAGAGTATGTTGATACCATCAATAAAAATCGTCTTACCGAAACTGCCATAACTTCCATACTCGAAAACCTAGATCCTCACTCAGCCTATATTCCTGCAAGTGAAGTACAAGCAATGAATGAACCTATGCAAGGTAATTTTGAAGGCATCGGTATAGAGTTTAATATTTTAAAGGATACCATTATTGTTGTTGCTGCACTTGCAGGAGGGCCGTCTGAAGCTTTAGGAATAAAGGCAGGAGACAGAATAGTAAAAATTGAAAAAGAAAATGTAGGGGGCATAAAAATTACAAATAACGATGTCTTAAAACGACTCAGAGGGGCAGGTGGTACTAAAGTAAATATTAGTATTAAAAGAAGAGGCATTATCCGATTACTTGAATTTACGATTACCCGAGGAAAAATTCCCATATATAGTGTTGACGCAGCTTACATGATAAATAAACAAGTCGGGTACATTAAAATCAGCCGTTTTGCTGCCACAACCTATGATGAATTTTTAAAGGCATCGGACAAATTGTTAGCGCAAGGAATGAAAAATCTTGTTTTAGATTTACGCGGAAACCCAGGAGGATACTTGAATACAGCAATTAGTATTTGCGACGAATTTTTGAGTACAGGAAAAAAGATCGTTTATACCCAAGGCAAATCACATCCGCGTGAAGACTATACCGCAACTTCGACGGGTCGTTTGGAGGATTTAAAACTTGCTATACTCATTGATGAGGGTTCGGCCTCGGCGAGTGAAATTGTTAGTGGTGCATTGCAGGATAACGATCGAGGGGTGATTATCGGAAGGCGATCATTTGGTAAAGGATTAGTTCAGCAGCAATCAGAGTTTAAAGATGGGTCAGCATTGCGATTAACCATTGCGCGGTATTATACACCAACCGGAAGATGTATACAAAAACCTTATACCAAAGGTGATTCGGAAGATTATTATCAGGAAGAATATACTCGTTATAAGCATGGAGAGCTTGTTAATGCAGATAGTATACATTTTGCCGATTCATTAAAGTTTAAAACCCCTAAAGGGAAAATTGTGTATGGTGGAGGAGGTATAATGCCGGATATATTTGTTCCATTGGATACCAGTATACGCTCACGTTTTTTAAGTGAATTAATAGTTAAAGGAACTTTGAATCAGTTTGCCCTCACCTTTACCGATATGGAAAGAAGCAACATTAAACAATTTGCGAACCCTATGGCATTTAATGACACTTATAAAATAAGTGATAAAGTGTTTGAGGAGTTGCTCAATTTTGCCATTCGCGACAGTATTAAGTTACCTTCAAATGCAGAGAAATTGCAAATTAAGGTTACTATACTCAATCAATTAAAAGCATTAATAGCGCGTAATGTTTGGCGCAATGAAGGGTATTATCAAGTAATAAATACAGGCGATAAGGCTATAGAAGCAGCCTTAAGGGAGGTGGTAAAATAAAAAAAGAGAACGGGTTATTGTTCTCTTTTAAATCGTTTCTAAAGCTAATGAGCTTAGTGAGCAGCAGAATCAGCCGGCGCAGCAGCAGAATCTGCAGGAACAGCTTCAGCAGCAGCAGCCTCAGCAGCTTTCATTACTGAATCAGCAGCAGCAGCAGCAGCTAAAGAATCAGCTTCAGCTTTAGCTTTGTCAGCAGCACCGCCACCACAAGAAGCTAATACAACTACAGTTACAGCTAAAAGAAGTAAAGAGATTTTTTTCATTTGGTTAAGTTTATTTTGTTTATAATGGCGTAAAAGTAAGGCAATTATAAAAAGGTAATAACTTATTTATAATTATTTAGTAACAACTATATGTGAATAATTCCTACTTTTGATGGACATATCAAAATATACATTTCACTAATAAAATATAATAATTATGGCCTTTGAACTACCCAAACTACCTTATTCGTATGATGCTTTGGAACCTCATATTGACGCTCGAACCATGGAAATTCATCATACTAAACACCACAATGCTTATGTTACAAATTTAAATGCTGCCTTGGCTGGTACTGAAGGAGAGAAATTATCTTTGGAGCAATTATGCGCAAGCATTTCTAAATTTCCTATGCCCGTGCGTAACAATGGTGGTGGACATTTTAATCACAGTTTATTTTGGACTATTTTATCACCAACCGGTGGTGGAACTCCTGACGGAGATTTAGCAAATGCGATTAACACTGCGTTTGGTTCATTTGAAAAGTTAAAGGAAGAATTCAACAAAGCTGCAACTACCCGCTTTGGAAGTGGTTGGGCGTGGTTGATTGTACACGACGGAAAATTGGTAGTTACTTCCACTCCCAATCAAGATAATACTTTGATGGATATTTCGGAGGTAAAAGGAACGCCCATACTAGCCTTGGATGTATGGGAGCATGCTTATTATTTGCATTATCAAAACCGACGTCCTGATTACATATCTGCATTTTGGAATGTAATTAATTGGACTGAAGTTGCCCGCAGATACGCAGCAGCAAAATAACCGGGTGTAAACCATGAAAATTAAAGTAGCGCAGTTTATTTTACTGTTATTGGGGTTTTCATTTTATTCAAGAGCAGCATCTTTTTCAAGTTTTGAGAAGGATGCTGTTTTACTTACAACTCAGTCTGAGCTTTTATCAGAGGTTGAAATAAGTTGTTTAGAAGGTGAAATTTGCCCAAATTCTGAAGCTATTCCAACAAAGGGATTAGCCAAAAGATACCATACAGCTTTTCAGGAAAACAGAAGATTAACAGCGGCAATGCTTACATTTGCTCTTGGAATGTTGGGTGTGCATCGCTTGTATTTAGGTACTAAACCATGGATCCCAGCTGTTTATTTATTTACTTGTGGTGGCGGTTTTTTAGTTTTGCCTTTGATAGATTTTGGAGTAATTTTACTTAGCAAAGATATCAGCAAATTTGAGCATAACGATAGGGTATTGATGTGGGTAAAATAGACCAAATTATTGCTTCACACTAATGGTCCCTTTTATTTTTTTGAATTTATACCGACTAAAATCCTGATTCGATTCGAGTCCTTCGCCCATAATAATTTCATCCTTAGTAGTGATTTTTACAAATACATCAGAATAGATTAATTCCTTTTTTTCATCCCAAAATAGGTGCTCAGTATTTAGTTTTTCTCCCTTGTTATTAATCACAACAACATTGTTCTTTGCTTCCATCATGTTGCTTTTTTCGTAACGTATGGCGTAATTCGCTTTCAAGCTTGATTCCATTTTATTTTTATCATTATAAAAAAAAACGGTAACACCTTTTGGAAATTCTACATAGGCGTTTTCTCCATCATAGTGGTCTAATTGAGGAGCACTTAATTTCATTTTTATACGTGCTGAATCGCTATAAACAATAAGTACATTTTTGCCTGACTCGGAAGGAATATTTTTAGTAGCAGTGATGAGATTTATTTGATCAATATCGGTTTCGCAAGCACTGAATAGAAGTGTTACGCAACAAAGAGAATATGCTACCAATAACTTATTTTTCACAACTCAAATTCTTTGCTTAATCAAATTTACGTTTTATAAACCATTTATCACTGAATGATAGTCCAAGCGAAATGGCATAAAACTTTTCTTTAATTAAATTGTTTTCTAATGTACCTCTACTTCCGTATTGCAAAGCAATGTTAAGGGTAGATAAACTTTTAATGATGGGAAAACCTGCTCCAACTGAAACTGATTGTTGTTGAAGTTGTGTTGAATTAATGTTTAAATAAGTTGTGGAATAATTTACACCGGCCCGATATTGCACGTGTTGCCAAAATCCACGACCATTAGCCGGATTCGGAATAAATTGGGCTCCAATAGAAATAGACTGACTATTTTTTAACTTATCGTTAGTATCGAAGGCCTTAAAATTTTTCCAATTTTGTGTTTTATAATCTATTCCAAAAGCTATTTTATCGGAATAGTTAAGTTGAATTCCAATTCCTAACCTTGAAGGAAGTGTTACTGAACCTTTTTGATCGTCAAAACTGTTTACTGTATCTTTTGGATATTCGATTCCATTTGATAAATAATAGGTTTGTGCCAAACCAGAATGTTTTCCATTAATTTTTGATGAAGGAGATAATGTTAATCCAGACTGAAGCAACCATTTTTTTGAGAGGTGTGTTTTATATTGCATACCATAATCCAAATAAAAATCACTCAAATTATAGATACTAATTTCACGTAAATTGTAATAATAATTAGTTGTAGCTGTAGTAAAAATCGCTCTTCTTTCATAATTCATGTTTCCAAATAAATAAGCAACATTGAAACCTATAGAAAAACCTTTGAGCCAACTGCTATCTGGTTTTCCTGAAAAGGGTTGTATACCACTTCCTATGTAAATTCGGTTTAAACCACCGGTGCCGTTAAATACATAACTAACTTCTTCGTTTTGTGTTGTGTTTGCAACTGTACTCATTGCATAACCAACACTGCTGTAAGGCAACAATCCAAAACTCATTCCCCAGCCACGTTTTAAAGGAAAAGCAAGAGCTAAGGAAGTCATATTTCCGTTACGTACTTTTTGTTTTAGTGTGTTACTGCTTTGTTCGGTTTGGCTAATTTTTGCGCCTGTTTGAAAAGTGGTTAATTCAAAAGCTGAATAGGAAGCAGGGTTAGTATAATTAATCCATGCCGAATACTGTAAAGCCTCATCGAGTCCTCCCATTGCCTGACTTTGAGCACTATTGTTATCTATTATATCACCTATTCCATAACGCGAATACGGTGAGTTAGTAAGTGTTTGAGCAAAAGAAATCGTGCTTATTAAAATGACTATTAAAATAAGCTTTAAAATATTATGTGGTAACATTATGAATAAGTATAGAATTTAATCCTTCCAACACCAAATTAGGGCGCGCAAAGATGCTGTTTTTTAATCTTCCTGCAAAAAAGTCTGTATCTCCACCACTCAGTATTATTTTCAGTTCACCTACTTCTTTACGGTAGGCGTCAATCACGGCATCGGTTTCAAGGATAGCGTTTGTTAATGCTCCGCTTAGGAGCGACTCTTCAGTGTTTTTTCCAATTAGAATGTCGAAAGAAACAGGCACATTTAGTTGTGGAAGCTTAGCAGTGAAATGATGCAAGGCATTTAACCGCATTTGTAAACCTGGTGAAATGCTTCCTCCAACAAACTCGTTTTGCTTGTTAATAAAGTTGAATTTAATGCATGTGCCAGTATCTATATTTAACACATTTTGGTTTTTGAAAATAGCATTTGCTCCAACTGCGGCTGCTAAACGATCACTTCCCAATGTACTTCCACTATGATATAGATTTTTAATAGGAATGGGTGTTTCGTTGGTAAATGGCAGAGGAGAGATGGATGAAAGAGATTGAATTAATTCACGAAGGTTGGTACTTACTGAACTGATAATACAAGAAGAAATTCCGGCTGAAATAGAATTTATTTCAGCCAGAAACTTTTCTTGATTTTCGTAAATGAAGAGCTGTTTTTGCTCAGTATCATTAAAGATAGCAGCTTTTATTCGAGTATTACCAAAATCAATAACTAAATTCAAAAACAGTTTTTTAATTAAGTATTACCTTCTTTGTAAGCACTTGCTTATCACTAATAAATTGTACAAAGTAAATTCCACGAGCAAGGTCGTTTACATTTAACTTGTGTGAATAG
>WBZU01000096.1_pt1 | contig 90776 bp, 77 predicted proteins | sample 5204311 | NCBI WGS metagenome assembly WBZU01 (sample SAMN12344359, study PRJNA552823) | activated sludge metagenome | biome: Activated sludge suspended growth; feature: Nitrification reactor; material: Wastewater; isolation source: activated sludge from nitrification reactor of wastewater...
GGGCGTGTCGAGCTCACCTCGTTCGGCAGCATCGAGCAGTGCTTCGTCGGGACCTTGGTTCCATAAGAGAAACGACAGCCGCGAGGCCATCTCATAACCGGACAGTGGACGACGTGACGCACCGGCGTCGTCAGCCGTACCGAGATCGAGCCTATACAGGAAGCTGGGCGATTGGATGAGCCCGGCAACGGCCAAACGCAGCCCTTCCCAAGCATCACCGTCACCGAGCGTTTTTGAAACGTTCACCCATCGCGTCAGCTCTTCCGCAGTCAGCGGACGACGTACGACCCGGCGGCCGAATCGTTGCAGGAACGATTCGACGCATGCATCGCCGGGCGACGCGGGTGCGCACCCGACAAACGCCGCTCGACGCGCCGGATCGGCAAATGCGTAACGCGACAAAGCATCCGCCGATTCTTCATAAAGCTGCACACCAAGCTCCGACAACGTCGTCGTGGACGCGCCGATGTTGTAGAAAAGGTACGGTTTCGTATCATCTTCGAGCGGTCCTTTCGGCGCCGCACTTCCGAAGACTTCCACGAGCGTGTTGCGATATTGCTCGGCGGTCAGACGAGGCAACGCGGCAGGCGGCAACACGAGCTTCTTGTCGTTCGCTTCATCCCCGGCGTCACCGAGGATGCCGACGCATGCGGTCGTCGACATCGACGCCACGAGAACCACCCCTACAGAATACGCAGGCAGCGACCGGCGCCACGAAATCCGTTTTTTCTTCACCATGGCCCCTCGAGCTTATCAGTGCGGGTGAGCACTGGGAAGCAGGCAATGGTGCGTACGGGTTCGTTCCACGACAAACGTTTGTCGCGTGTGCATCGAGCACATCGTTCGTCCGTCAAGCCGTCGAGGACGTTTGACTCGACAATTGCAAAAACTCGCCGACTACCTTGTAAACGATGCCGGCCCGTTCAGCCGACGATGCCGTGCGTTTGCGTTGACAAACTTTTGCGGCAATCTCCAGAGCTTCGACGACGCGTGCCGGCGGACTGTCGTTCTCCTTCGCCATCAGGAGCAATTCGTGGGCGACGGTCGGTGTTTGGGACAAGTCGTGAAGCGCGGCATGCTGAGACAAACCAGCAAGCACAGTGAGGACCTCCTGGCTCGGCGTTGTTTTCACGACCGTGGGTTTGCTGGTCGGAATCTCGCGCGCGGTCTCGGCCACGAAAGGTGGCTTGGGTTTGTCCGTCGTTGGTATGACACGACCAACCGTTTGCAGAAGTGAACCCAGCGGTAAAACAGCTCGACGTGGTTCGGGCTTGGGAGCGTATCGCTCGAGCAACGCCTCGATCGCTTTGCGTATCCGATACGGCAAATCGGCAGGCAGGGCAGTCATGCGGTGGCTCACGCGGCGCAAATAATCGTTGGTCCCGGACGAATCGAACCAAGCTCGCAACGCTTCCTCGGCAAGCAGCTCGACAGGGGGTTTGGGCAACGTCGTCAAATCCGTGTTTCTTTCGACAAACCTCGCTCGAAGCACGTCGGCCATGTCGGCCAAGTGCCCACCCATTTGCAGACGAGATTCGACGGCAAGAGGCTTGTTCGTAGGTCGTGCCTGATAAACCCGTTTGAACTGCACATCGTAAGCGGCTTCCAGCACTTGCCAGGCAACAGAATCGTTTGGCGTTTGGCTCGGCGTAGCGCCGGCGCTTGTCGAAGCATTCTCGGTTGGTTTCGTAATCAAAACCAAATGAGAGGGCGGGGGCGTCTTCGTCTTTGGATCCCCCACGTTTCTGTAAAGATCTATGGAGAGATCCCTTGGATCGGCGGACGATCTGTCCCCGGGGTTCGGAGAGTTTTCCGATGCTTTGGGCGACAAACTTGTCCGGGGCGAGGGAGTGACAACCTGACCCGGCCCTGACAAACGTCGCCGACCAGCTGGGCGTAGATCCACGGCGGGTCGACCTTCGAAAAGAAGCGTGATGAGATCGGGCCCCTGACCGTCGTCATTGCGTCCCGGCAACGGTAACCCTAGCGCGGCCTGCGCAACCGCGAGCCGGCGAAACGTCATTCGTTCCACGCGTGCATGACCGCCGGCTTCGAGCGCCGGAAGCAGACGCCGCAACGTTCGTACAGTGCAGCCTGCTTGTTCAGCGATCGCGGCTTGGCTCCACCAAACCCGACCGAGGTGGTCGGACAAACGCACGAGAACCTGCAAGATGGCGCGGAGGTTCAGAGGCAGCTTTTGTTTGGACCAGAGAAATTCTTCGTACGCGTACTTCCAAGCAGGTCGTCCCTGTGAAACCGAAGAGGGCGTACTTTCGCCGTTTTTCGCAAGGTTTGGCGGGGATTTGGTGATTTTGCTTTCTTGCGGAGGGGGCGGATACACCTCTCCCCTCAAACTCATGCGAGAACAACCCGCACGAGCACCAAGATGTGCTAACATCAGAACACTCCCTGCGCGTCGACTGCGCCTGGTCGCTCAATCCATAGGCAGTCGGCGCGCTGGTTTTTTGTAGGTTGGCGTTGTCGCGGGCCAGCCCGCTCCGAACGCACGTTCAGATCAACCATCCATTGGTTCGTGGATCCAGAGATTTTTTGCGAGATCCAAGGTCTGAACGTTTGTTTTTCCCTGTGCAGGCTCCCGGAAGGCCGTTTGTGTGGGTTGAGCCAGGATCCAGTGTGGATCGTGGCTTACGTAATGGGTTGTCGGGACGCAACGCAGGGTTGTTCGGGGCGATGCGGAGGGCAAACGGTGTACGGACAAAGAAAACCGTTTACGTTCGTACGAGTTCGGCCATCGCATCGCGGACAAACTCCGCGACGGAGTCTTCGTTCCAAGGCGATTCGACATCGGGACCTTGCCCTCGAATGCTCGTGTGCATCGTTCCGTGCTCGTCGACGACGGCAACGCGTCCTTCGTCAAACGTGTCTCCATGCACATGCGCAACCACGACTTCCGCCGGTAACGCAGACTCGAGAAAAGTGACGAGGCAAGCGCCGAGAGCGTACTCATCCGCGATGTTCGTCACGACAACCTGTTCGTTCGTCACGACGATCTGAACGAAGTCGTCATCGGCCACGTAAAACAAAACCGATTTCGAGTGAGCTTTCGAGCGGCCGAGGATGGCGAAGTGCGGTGCGACGGCGATGGTGAGGGTTTGGAAGAGATCTTCGTTGGTGTGCCAAGTATTTGGACGATCGGCGGGTTGCATCCAACCGTGGTCGCGAAGTTTGGTCATGATGCGCGGCAGGTTTTCCTCGGAAAACGAAGCAAAGAGCGCTTTGTCCATGCCCACGAGCGACTTGGCGTGCAGAAAACCCACCATCGCGGCGAACTCATCGATATCGAGCGTGAATGAAGCCATCAGCGTGAGCCTTTTCGTTACTTCGTGAGCCAATTCCAAACGCCTGACGCCGCGTCTTTCGCTTTGTCGTAGCCCGTCGAGACGACGTCTTTCGCCGTCTCGTACGCCTGCTTTGCGCCGTCGATGCCGTCGACGACGCCTTCCATGATCCCGTCGCTCGCAGCGTCCGTGATTTTTTGCCCCGTGCTGCGATCGGGAACGATGTCGCGCCAATACGAAATGCCTGCGCGTTGTCCGGACAAAGGACTGCTGGTGTCGCGTCCTTCCAAACCCAGGTAGTCGTAACCCGGACCTTGGTCATGGTAGTTGTACAAGTAGCCTGCGGCATCGTGGACGGCGCCGTGATACCCCGTCGCCGAATCGTCGCCGTCGAAGGCCATGTTGCCCGGACCAACCAGGCCGCCGCTTGGATTGAGCAACGCGCCGAAGGCCGGGTCCATGCCAAATGCATCTCCCACGACTTGGCCCGAGCGTAACTGGGATGTGCTGCCCATGAAATTCGGGTGCATCCAGTTGAGGCCTCCGGAGGGATCGAGTCCTTTGGAGGCGGCGATGCGTTCTTGTTCGGCGAGAGCCGCTTGGTACTTGCCCCACTCCGCTTGCATCTCGCTCAGGGGACGGCCGCGAGCATCGGCCAATTTTTGCAGGGCATCGGCGACATCGGGGTGATTGGGATCGTGCCGATGTTCCCAGAGCGTGTTCATCGCGTCGGCGAGCTCTTGGCTGTCGGCGCCCTGGTAGGTTTGTCCTACGAGACTACGCAGGTAGGCATCGCGGAACAGCTGCGCAACGGCGTCGCCCGGTGCAACGGGCCCGATGAGCACCGTGGAAAAACCCATCACGATGACTCCGCCGTGGCGTGTTTGATCGCCCATGCGTGCGGCCGGCTCGCCACCGATCAACACCGTGGGTGCGCCGGAGCGAATCATGTCCGGCGGGCCTTTGCATTCGCACATGTCCCCAATGCGCGCGGCCGGTTGTCCTCCAATGACGACCGTCGGACATCCCGACGGCAGCAGCGGGCCTCCCGAATGCATCGGACATGAGTGCGGATCACCAATGCGAGCAGCTTGCTGGGTCATGGGAGTGCTCGATGCAAAGACACGGTCAGCGTATCAAATTTCGATTGTTCAAGCTGACCAATGTTCTGCAGCTTCGCGCCGCGAATCGTGATGCGACAACGTTCCGCAGTCTGTCGAGACACACCATTGCTCCATGCGCCGGCCGAATGCGCCGGGATCGTCGCGGTGCACGGGTGACTTGCACGATTCGAAAATTGGTTCTTTCCATGGATCATCCGTTACGGTAAATTCACCTCCCGATGACGCTTGCGCGTACCCTTCCCTCCGAGCTGATCGAGCGTTTTCCTACGGGCGAAGCATTCGTCGAAGGGGCGCTCGTGGCTGCTTCGATGCTGGCCAACGCGCGAGCAGCGGAGACGCAACGCAAGTATCGAGGTGCTTGGTCGGCATTCGAGGCTTGGGCGAACGAACAAAACGTTCCGGCACTTCCGGCATCTCCGTCCGTGATCGTTTCGTATCTCGGCCATTTACACGCCGAGGGGCTCTTGCCTGCGTCATTACGTTTGGCATTGGCCGCGATTGTCGCGCAACATCGCAAAGAGGGGTTGCCGAGTCCACGCGATCCTAAAATCAATATGTTTTTGCGAGGGTTGCATCGCACCGTCGGCAAAGCCCCGAAAAACCGAAAAGCAGCGCTTACACCGACGGAATTGCGCCGGCTGACCGAGTCTCTGCCCCAAACATTGGCCGGTCTTCGTGATCGGGCCATGTTTCTGATGGCATTTTCGACGGCATTGCGGCGCATCAACGTCGTCGATTTGCGCGTCGAAGATCTCGAGCGAAAAGACGGCGGTTATTTGGTGCACGTGCGGCGCAGCAAAACCGACCAGGAAGGTCGGGGTCACGTCATTGCGGTCCATCGCGGAACGCGACTTTGTCCCGTGGCGGCGCTCGAAGCGTGGCTCGAAGCCGCGCGAATTCGGTCGGGATTTCTTTTTCGTAAAATCGATCGTTGGGGGCATATCGGAGATGGACGTTTGGATCCCGGTACGGTGCCGCGTCTTTTGAAGCGCGCTGCGGAACGTGCGGGATTGGACCCCGATCACATCAAGCGTTTGGCGGGGCATTCTTTTCGCAGCGGGCATGTCACGACCGCGGCGAAAGCCGGCGTGGGTTTGGCGGAGATTGCCAATGTGACGAATCACAAGCGGCTGGATCAAGTGCGCGAATACATTCGTGAAACGGATGCCTTCCGCGTCAATACATTGGCCGGCTTGTTGTAATGAACCGATTGTAACAACGTATCGACGGGGATTGCATCCAATGGCCAAGATTCCGGACCGAAGCGCCTATTTTCTCGAATTGTCCGTGCAGCCGGGGGGGTCGCGTTGGGCGGAAGTGCACGTGTATTCCAAGCTCGAGCACATCCGCGCGTGGCTCGATGAATTTTGCAAAAATGAATCCATGAGCGCCTACCACGCAATTTGGTATGGGGCGACGTTGGCGATCTGGGTGGTGCAAAAAGGCAAAGTCGTGCAATGCGTCGATTTGCACCCGTACATCCACGCGAGTCTGGACGATGACGGCCCGATTCCTTTGGCGGATACCGATGGTTGTATGAAGCTCGTCCGGAAACATCGATCGGCCGCTGCGGATGACGACGAGGGGGACGAAGACGGGGAAATTGCAGATGGTGACTGGAGCGACGACGATATCGATACGCTCGACCGGATAAAACTCACGTATGCCTGGGTCGAGATTTCGTCGCAACTTCCGGCGCTCGAGCCCCCGCTTTTGCAGCCCGGTCAACGCGTCAAAATCAAGCACCCCAAAAAGCCGAAAATGGATACATACGTTGACAATGGCTCGTTCGCTTATGGCTCCTATGATCACGAAGGCGGCGTCGATCTCGAGCCCCCGTTTGAAGTGGAAGAGCCGGAAGAAATCGAAGAAGAGGATTGAGATTCGATTGCCGAGAATCTTCACGAAGGCGGTGTTTGCGGTGGTATGGTCGAGAGTCACTGGGCGTGGAGGTTCTTTTCATGAAACACCGAAACAGATGGCTTCTTATGCTCGCGGGCGCGATTTCAAGCGCCGGCGTCATGGCCGCTTGCGGCGATAACGGCAATTCGACGACGAGCGGCGGCACCGCGGGCGGACAAAATCCCGATGGTGGAGCGACGGGGGGCAATGGCGGAGCCGGAGGTGATGGCGGCGGGTTTGTCATTACCGGTGGCGGCGAACAGAAGCTCGTCATTATGCCGGTCGATCCGATCCTCGATGTGGCCGGACAACCCAAGACATTACCGTTTGCAGCCAAATTGAGTGATGGTTCCAAGCCATCGGCGGTGGATTGGTTCCTTGATGACGTCACTGTGGGCACCATAGGTGCGGACGGCGTATTCGCATCGGGTGGGTTTGTCGCGGGCAAAGCCAAAGTGACGGCGAAGTCGGGAATGCTCGAAGCATCGACGACGATTACGGTACGCGTGAAGATCGTCGACAACGGCGCGGGCATTTCGGCCGATGACATGACCAAATTGGCGACGGGAGGTAATGCCGATCCGGGGTTCAAGTGGCTCTATCCTTATGATCGGACAATTTTCCCGCGAGGTTTGTCGGCGCCGATTTTACAATTTCCAGGCGCCACCGATGCTCTGCGGATTAAAATCACCGCGGGCGATTTCGATTATGAGGGGTATTTCGGAGCGTCGAATCCGTCGCGTGCCGAGCTTCCCGCGGATGTTTGGAAGGGCGTGACGAAGAGCGCGGCGGCGGGTCAAGACGTCGTCGTTCAGGCGACGAAACTTTCGGGCGGTGCGGCGACCGGGCCCGCGACCGAATCTTGGCGTATTGCCCAGGGCAATCTCACGGGCATCATTTATTACAACACCTACGTGTCGCCGAAAGCCAATGGCGGAGCCGTGATGCGGATCAAGCCGGGCTCCGAGGCGGAGGTCTTGCTCGGGGGCTGCAACGTTTGTCATTCCGTAAGCGCGCAGGGCAATGTATTGGCCGCCGGTGTTGCCTGGACAAACGGCAATCCGCTCGATAGTGCGACGTATGATTTGACGCCGGATGGAAACGCGTCGCAACGGGCATTGGATGATGACGGGCGCAAGTATTCCTTCGGTGGTTTGACGCCGGATGGTACGTGGATGATTTCGAGTGGCGTGCCGGCGAGCGGATCGCCTGTGCGCGGCCTTGGAGGTGATTATCCATCGCGGCTTTTCGACACGAAAACCGGGACAATCGTGGATGCTCCTTCGTTTACGAATGCGGTGAAGTATGCGTTGACGCCGGCGTTTTCTCCGGACGGCAAACGTTTGGGATTTTCGTGGTACGACGCCTCGCCAGGACAAACCATTGCGGTGATGGATGTCGACCTCACGCAATCACCGCCCGCGTTTTTGCCTCCGACGTCCGTGTATACGGCTCCCACCGGTGTCGCGGCGTGGCCGAGTTTCACGCCTGACGGCAGTGCGCTTCTGTTTCACGAGGGCGAGCGATTCGATACGGCGGGATATGGTGGAACGCCGTCGTACGGCGAAGTGCATTTAATCGACTTGGCAACCAAGTCGCTCAACAAGCTGAATGCGCTCAATGGTTACGACGCCAATGGGCAGTTCTATTTGCCTTATGGGCCGGCGGAAGAAGAACACCTCGATTACGAGCCGACGATTTTGCCCGTTCCGGTGGGCGGATATTACTGGGTGTTTTTCACGAGCCGCCGAGCATACGGCAATACGATTTCGCCTGGAGGCACGGTGCCGGATGGCGACAACAAATGGGGTAAACTCATCAATGGAGCGGAGATACCGAGTCCGCGCAAGAAGATTTGGGTGGCGGCGATCGATATCGATTGGCAAGGAAAACCTGATCCGAGCCATCCGGCATTTTATCTGCCCGGACAGGAGCTCGAGGCCGGAAACATGCGTGCGTTTGCGGCGCTCGAACCTTGCAAAGACTTGGGTCAGCCGTGCGAGTCTGCGGCGTCGTGTTGCAATGGCAATGTCTGTCGTCCCGCGGATGTGAATGGAGACGGCGTGACGGAGCTCGTGTGTGTCATGCCGCCCATGAACGAGTGTGCGCAGGAAGGTGAGTCCTGCCAAACCTCCGCGAACTGTTGCAACGCGGGTTCGGAGTGCATTGCGAATCGTTGCGCGACGCTGCCTCCGAAATGACGTCTCCCCTGCCCTGCGCGATCGTGGTCGTTCATCACGACGAATAGCTCCCGCCTCTGTGTCCCACGGCTTGCCGAGACCATCTTGACGAAATGTTTGTCATGGTGGGTGGCGCCTCTTGCGCGTTACGCGCATGCCGGAAGACGTGGCGTGCACCAATCGGACGAACGAATGACGAGCAACATGCGTGGAGATGTTTGTCATCTTGGTTTGTCTTGACGGGTTATTGGGCGACAAACGTCGTATGCGCACGTCGGAAAACATGGGCCCGAAGATGACGACGATGTTTGGCGAGACAACCGGCTGAGCGATTGTTATGAAGTCAAACGATTCTGCGGAGCGATCTTTTGTTTGATCGCGTTGGCGAGCAGAAAGATGCCGACGGGGATGAGTGCGGCGCCGAGCAGGCCGAGGCTGGTCGTGAAGAGCTGAACGATCGTGTGGATCGACATGTTGCCGAGAAAGGAGATGGCAAAGCTGCTGATTCGTTGAATGAGCGAAGCGACGGCGCCGAGTGCTCCGGCGCCGGCAAAACACAGGCCGGCGGTGGCATTTACGCGGCGAACGTGCACGAGACCGACGGCGACGAGGGCGACGTTGAGCAACGTGCCGAGCACACCGGAGGCCATGCCGTACAGGCCGAAAATGAGCGATTCGTTCACCACGCACCTCGTTGTGGTTGTACGTGCGTATCCGCAAACTTGATCGAGGCCACGATCACTCCGCCGAAAAACAAGGCGGAAGTTACGACCCAAATAAGGGTCGTCACGCCGTTGATGGCCAACATCGTCTTCATGTCCGAGTGCTCGGGCTGCATCGCCCGCACGAGAGCACTGAGGATCACTCCGACGCCGCGACAAACTCCCGCGCTGGCGTAGACAAACCCTGCGACCTTGTTCAGTGGGCGCACGACGACAAGTCCAAGCACGAGCACGGCGAGTGCCAAGAGAACATGAACAATCGAGCTCATGGTTCCGATGAGCGAGAGCATCTCGCGTTCAGCCGGTTGCATTGATCCTCCGATGGGGGCGTTCGAGCGGCGTGATGCTACATGCGACGCGTGTGTCGAGCGAGAAACGTGCAAGTGATTGTTTGCGGCGGGATCGTTGTGCGGATCGATCGCGATGAGGTGCTACGGTTGGATGGATGGCGAAAGGGCACGATCATCACTGGGTTACCGAGCGAATTGCGTTGGGCAGTGCGGTGGTGACGAAGGAGCACGTGCAGGCGCTCGTGGCGGATGGAATCACGCATGTGCTCGACTGTCGTTTGGCGGAGGGCGGACAAACCCTGTACGAAGGTACGCCGATTCGTTATTTGGCCAATCCTACGGCGGACGACGGAAAACCGAAGCCCGAGGAGTGGTTCAAGAAAGGCATCGGGTTTGTCCTTACAGCGCTCGCCGTGCCGAAGGCGCGTGTGCTGATTCATTGCATGCTGGGCGTGTCACGCAGTCCATCGATGACGTACGCGGTGTTGCGATCGCTCGGGCATGCGCCGGATGACGCGGTAAAACTCATCAAAAAAGCGCGTCTGCTTGCGGGTGTGCGGTATCGCGAGGACGCGGATCGGGCGATTTCGGCGATCGAACAAAAACGAACAGCGGCGCTTCGGGGAGTACCGAGACGCCGCTGAGGGTTTGTCCGCATTGTTGCAGTGGGCCAAACCGGCTCACCGCAGCGTGCGATCAGGACTTGGAAGCCGCTTTGGCCTTGGCAGCCGTGGCTTTCGCGTTGGCTTTGACGGTCTTTTCCAATTCCTTGCGGAGCTTGGTCAAATCACGCGGCTGGAGCTTGCGGAGCAACTCGACAACCTGATCACGATCGTCGTCGCCGGGGAACGTGAGCAAGTAAAGCGGGGGCACGTCGAGGCCCTTGGCGAGCCGGGTAATCGTTTGCGTCGTGATGGCGGCGAGGCCATGTTCGACGCTGGAGAGATGACCCTTCGACAATTCGCTCGCATCGGCGAGGTCGGCGAGGGACATGTTTCGTTCGGCACGGAGCTCACGCAGGCGCGTGCCGACCTTGGTGGCGTAGGCATCAGGTTCAAGTCTTCGAGGCATGCCGGGCGAATAACACCGTGCGCTTGGGAAGACAACCGAATTGTTTTGGTCCGCCGAACTTCGTGCTCGACCTTGACGCACCCCGACGACGAACGGTTCGCCGCGGGAGGGTTCGGGAGGAATCGACCATAGGCGCGGAAAATGATCGAACGGATTGGCGAGCCATTCAGTCAAGAAAATACACGAATGGTCATGATTGTTTTCCGTCGTAATGGCTGTAAGCAGTTGCCGATTCAAACATTAGGGGGGCGTGTCCGACGTGAGGACACCGGCCCGGAGCTGGATTCCGGCTGCCGCGAAACCATCGAGGTCATTCCGATGCAATAGTTGGTCATTGGCTGCACCGTGACGAATGAACAAAAATCGCGCGATATCGTCGACGCGTTCGGGAACAACACATTTCAAGGAAGCACGCTCGAAGTCCAAAAAGACACGTCGCTGGAGAGCGGCTGTATTTATGAGTTTGCGTCGGGTTAGTGAAAGTTTGGCGCTCGGTGAAGTCCGGTTCGAGGGAACAGCTTCGGAGCCGATCACCTTTCGAGCGCAAGACGGACAAACCATCGACTCGATCTTCTTGCACAAGATTTCAGGATCGTTCGTGAATTTCGACGGACCGATGGCCGGCGATGCCGACGGTTGCGTTTTGAAAACGGACGAACTCGATCTTACCGACGCGCGAATCAAAGGCGGCAGCGGCCTCACGTCATTGTGCGTGGGTACGGCGATCACGCGAGCCGAGCGCATGACGTTCGACGGAGGGCAATATGGTTTCCATGTCTTGCCGACGATGGTGAAATCGATCGCCGGGTCGAATGTTTATACCGGCGTCACGGCGAACTACATGGAGGTCTTCGGCGGTTCGGCGGACCTCGAAGGAGCGAATACTTGGACAAACCAAGGTGTTCCGTGGCTCGTCGTGGACGATGGTTTGCAGGTGATGACGGGAGCGACGTTGACGCTCGAAGCCGGAGTGGAGCTGCAATTCCAAGGTCTTGGGGCTCTGGAAGGCGTTTTCGTACTCGGTGATGTCGTGGCCAATGGTACGGCGGACAAACACGTCAAGTTTTCCGGCTACGTGTATTCGTTTTCCGGTAATGGCGGATCGTTGACCGTGACAAACGGCATTTTCAAAGGCCCGAAGTTGCTGCCGATCGACGGAACGAACCTCGGCGGACTTACGTTGACGAACGTGACGTTCGATCCCGGCATGAGCATTCGGCAAGCGTGTGGGAAAACGACGCTCACCAACACGATGGTGACGATCGAACCCGGCTGTTGAGGGCGTTTTACGGGGGAGGTGGCGGGGGAAAACTCGGGTGGGGATGAGGAAAAGGCCCTCGTCCCCGCCGTGAGTGCATCTTTTCTGCAAATTCACGAAACTTGACGATTTGTGCCGGTTCGAGGTTCTCAATGATTCGATCGTCCGTGCGTTTTCGCAAAGCGTCGAGTTCGTCCCGACAAGGCTTCATGGCGTTTTCGAAGTCATTGTCCGTTTCCTGCAAGATGGCGCGGATTTTTTTGGCTTGGTCGGGGGACAAGTCGAGTTGTCGACGCAGCGCTTCCATCCGAAATCGATTTCGCGCTTCACGTGGTGGACCTTCGAACGGCGACGCGAGCTCCTTGAGCATATAAGCACGGGAACCTGCGGCACCGGCGACCGCGCCCAGGACAAACACGCCGACAAATGCGGCGACAGCCCAAAAATTCGATTTCATTCGTCCACCTCGAGCTGCGCCACATCCTCGAGAATCGTTGCGTCAAAACGTGATTCCGCTTGGCTCGAAAGCCACACACAGAAAACGGCCGCGGCCGCCGCTGCAAAAAGTGCCGACCGAGAATGACGCAAAACCCGTTCATTCCAATCGGATTGCGGTCGATGACGGACGCCACTGCCCTGCCCTGCCCTTTGCATGACCGCGGAAACGAAATCGTCGGTCGGACACAGCTCCTGGGTTTGTCGGCGCGCATGTTCGATGACGATCGACGACGAACCATTTTCGACAGCGGCCATGACGGCATCGGTGAAATCGTTTGCCGGACGCAGGTCTTCCGTGGCACGCGACAGCGTTTCGAGACGATCGAGCGGGTCTTGTTCATGCGCGGCCATGTTTCACCTCGGGCTGTTCAGTCTTCATGCGGAGCGCGGCTCGAGCGCGCACGAGTCGTTGTTCGACGGCCCCTTCCGTTGCGCCAAGCGCTTCGGCGGCGTCTTTTGCTGAGAGCCCTTCCACGGCGACGAGCACCAGCGCGGCGCGATCGAGTGGTTGAAGACTGTCGAGCAGTTTGTCGAGTTCACGTAGGGCGATACGCGCTTCGGCGTGCACGAGTCCATCGAAACGCGGTTCGCGTGTTTCGTCCGAGTGTTTCTCGCGGCGTTTTCTGAGATGATCGACGCACGTATTGGCGACGATGCGATAGAGCCAGGTTTCGACTTTGGAACGCCCATCATATTGACCGGCCAGCAAAGCTCGAAAAGCGTTGGCATAGGCGTCTTGCAGCACGTCTTCGGCATCCGCCAGGTTTCCGACGAGACGTGCGGCAAGACGATAAAGTGGGGCGCGCGTGTGGTCGACGATGGGCCTGAAGGCCGCAGCGTCTCCACCGGCCACGCGCGCGGCCACGAGTCTCAAGTCGACATTCATGCGTTCGTCACGACCTACTCGGCGGCGCCTTCGTGATGCCCAGGTCCGTGGCCGTGTTTGCCATGCTTGCCGTGGTGACCCATGCGCGGACCTTCCTCGACACGCTTCGCAAGCTCGGCGCGTTGTTCGGCATCGAGAATCGGAACGACGACCTCGAGCATTTTGACGAAACGTTCGGCCATCGGGTGCTTGCCTTCGTGCTCGGGCAAGACTGCGGCGGCGTCGAACTTATCGGCTTTGAACGCTTCGAGCGCAGCATCCATACGAGCTTTGTGCTCGGCGAACTTCGCGGCTTTGTCGTCGGCATCCTTCTCCGGCTTCGGAGGCATCGCGGCTTCGATGGCCTTCTTCTGATCGTCGCGAAGGTCGATCCCGTGGAGCATGAACATCATCGGACCACCATGACGCGCATGATGTTCACCGTTGTTGCCGCCCTTGTCGTGCTTCTTTCCATGATGTTCGCCCATCTTCTCGCCACGTTCCTGCATGCGTTCCTTGATGAGCGTCACGAGTTGCGTGCGCTGAGCGGGTGTGAGCGTCGCGTGCAAGGTTTCGACCGCTTTCACGACGGCAGCACGATGCTCGGCTTTGGCTTTGTCCAGGTCCCCTGCTTGGGCCTTGAGCGCGGCTTCATCGATCTTGCCCGCGCGAACTTGGTCCGCGAGGGTTTTGTGCATCGCTTTCATCTCGTCTTGCTTGTCCGCGTGCAGGTTGTCGACAGCCGCATCGATCGTCTTGCGCTGTTCGGCGGAAAGCTCGAGGTCTTTGAGAGCTGCGGCAAGGAGCGGGTGACCGCGCATGCCGTGCATTTCGTGTTTCGCGTCTGCAGCGGAGGCGGCTTCCGAGCCGGAGGCGACGTTGTCGTCAGCTTCGATATTCGATCCCGCGGAGGCGCAACCACCGATGGCGAGCGAGGCGGCGAAAAGAACGGACGTGAGGAGTTTGAAGCTTTTGGTCAACATGGTCGGTATCTCCAGTGCCTCGCATGATTGTCACGAGACTCGACCCTACAGACGGGGCGTCGGAGCAGTTCCCTACGCCGATGGCAACATTTCTTTTTTCGGGGCGCAAGAGCTGGGATTTTTTGCAGTGGTCGAGCATCGAGGAACGAACGGTCCCCATCCGGCGAAATGTGCAGCTCAGCTACGAAGCGTCGCTGGTGCGCAGCAACGACCCGTTACAACGCCTGCGCGACGTGGATCTACGAAACAATCGAGCTGCGTTGCTGACGAGCCGAGCACAAGCGTATGCAGCAAACTCCCAAGCTACGATGAGTCAAAGCGGCACCAAGACGCAGCGTCGTAGCAACGAAGCGACGCAGAGTGGAAGCGTGTAAGCATGGCGGAATAAGCAGGGTCGTAGTTAGCATCTGTCGTAACGTAGAAGCAGCGCGGATGTATAGATGTTGGCAGGTTGCGATGCAGGCCCCATAAGCAGCTGGAAAACAACGACGCGACGTCGTTACGAAGCAAGCAAATAGGTTTGCAAACAAGTTGGCGTGCAAGCCTGCAACGAAGCAACGCCGTAAGGCAGAATCGAAACAGCGCAGCGTGCTTGTGTGGTTGCGTCGAACAAAGGAACCGTAGAAGCTGCGCTGCTACTCATGCACGCAACAACGTTACAGCGCAACCGCGCACTCACGCAGCAACCATACAACGAAGCAGCTCAGGTAAGCAGTGACGAAATCGCGCAGCAGCTCAGGTACGCAGTGACGAAAGCGCGCAGCAGCTCAGGTACGCAGTTACGAAATCACGCGGCAGCTCAGGTACGCAGTGACGAAATCGCGCAGCAGCTCAGGTACGCAGTTACGAAAACACGAAGCAGCTCAGGTAAGCAGTTACGAAAACACGCAGCAGCGCAGGTAAGCAGTAACGAAAGTGCGAAGCTGATCAGGTACGCAGTTACGAAAGCGCGCAGCAGCTCAGGGTTGCAGTTACGAAAGCGCGCAGCAACGCAATTACGCCGTTGCGCTGCAACGAAGCAGGCGTACAAGGAATAAGCGACGTTTGCTTGTAGTGATGCAGCTGCGCAACGACGTTTCGTACGAACGACATTTCGTATGCACGACGGTTCGCGTATGCGAAACTGGAGCACAACGATGCAACGTCACGGCGAAGCCGGCGTTGTAGCCGGCGACTTTGCAGGCTTTCAAGGCTGTTGCGATGCAGCGAAGGAAAGAAACTTGCCGGCGGCGCCGAACCGTGATAACGAGCGCCGCATGAGAAGGATCGCCATCGTCAATCAAAAAGGGGGAGCCGGCAAAACAACTACGGCCGTCCACCTTGCCGTGTCACTCGCCAAGATGCGTAAACGTGTCTTGCTCGTTGACCTGGATGGTCAAGGCAACGCCACCACATACCTCGGTCTGCAAAAAAGCGGCGACGCCCTGCTCGAACTTCTGCTTGGAAAACGATCCTTCGATTCGGCTGTGCAATCCACCGCTTTCGGCGTCGATGTGCTCGCCGGCGGCCCACAACTCGAAGGGCTCGACGTGGTCCTCTACATGGCGAAGGGGTCGACAGGACCACTGCTGCTGAAAAAACAACTCGATGCCGTCCAAAATCGCTGGGATTTCGCCCTGATCGATTGTCCCCCCAACCTGGGAACCGCTACGGCCTCGGCGCTCGTCGCCGCCGCCGAAGTGTTGATCCCCGTTCAAGCTGAAGCCATGGCGGCGGAAGGTTTGGCACGACTGTGTGAAAACATCGAAGAAGTGCGAGGTGTCAATGCGACCCTACGCATCGTGGGTGTCTTGCCGTGCATGACGACTGCGCGGGATAGTCTCTCGGTCGAGGTCGAAGCGGCATTGCGCGAAAACTTCGGGGAACTCGTGTTTTCCCAGTCCATCAAACGAGCAACGAAGATCGCGCAATCGTACACCGCAAGAAAACCCATGCATGCGTTTGATCCCAAAAATCCCGTGTTGAAAGCTTACGACAGCGTCGCAAAAGAATTGGTGAAGAGAGGAGTGGCCACGGCATGAGCAAGAATCGTCAACAGCTCAAAACAGGCCTTCGGGCGATTCTCGGCGGCGGGTTGCGCGAAGAGCCTCCCGCTCACGACACCGAGGAAACGCCACACGTCGAAGAACAATCCGCTCCCGATTCCGAACCGGCGCGAATCGTCATCGCTTCGGTCGAGTCAACCGTGCCGCTGCAATCAACCGTGCCGCAGCAAAAAGAATACGTAGCCGTCATTCATCGACCGACGGAAGAAGCCGTCGCGCAATACGATGCGCCGACGACGGCGGTTCTTCAGGACGAACCTGCTCGTAAGCCGCGGAAAAAGCTCGCCGCACCACCGCCCCCGCCGGAGCCCAAAGTGAAAATGGCGCCGTCGGTCCGAGTCGGGACGCTGGAAAATCCATACGTGCGTAAACGCGATAATCTGCCGACACGCAAAGTCGGGATCGTATTGCCCGTCGCTCTCGCCGAACGAATGCAGATTCATTGCGTCAAGGCGCGCACGCGACCAAATGAATTCGTTGCCCGAGCAATCGAAGCGTTACTCGACGAACTCCAAGCATAGTCGTTCGAAATTCCTCGATTACTTTTCGAGCGTCGCGGGGCGTTGATAAACCGCTCGAGGCGCTCGCCGCGTTTGTCGTACCGTCGTGTTCGTCGAGCGCATTCGATACAAAAGGCGCGCCGTCCATGCGAATACCGTCGCCAAACTCATGGTGAGCAAAAACAGGCGCGCCGAGTCGACAATCGGAAATGCCGAACATTCAATGAGCACGAGCGTCGACATGGCGACTCCGGCGAGCGTGATGCACGCAAATGTGCCTCGACGATAAAGTGCCGTGACGATGCCGAGCGTTACCCCAAAACTCGCCGCCGTAAAAGCAAGCCCGCCGATACCGCCGAAAAGCAAGCCCTCCGTAACGGGCGTACACGGCAAATCAATGAACATTCCAAGCGATTCATAAGCGTCCTCGCAGACGATCTTGCCGGTCAAATACTTGTCCGGCATGATGATACCCGGCGTTGCTTTGATGACCGTCGTACTGAATGCGTCCCATAAATCAAAACGACCCTCGAGAGCATCGAAATGATCGATACTCGTCGAATCGATCCACAAATACGTGAGCCTTTCCGTAAAGCTCTGCGACGCCGCCGCAATGTCGACGGAACGACCGGAAATGACCCGCATGTGCTCGACCGCATTGCTCGTCGGTCCTTCTTGACGCCAAAGATAACTGCCAATCAGAAGTACGCCGCCGAGAAAACTCAACGCCGCCGCGACCAACCCCGTGCGGAGGATCGAGACTCGCGTCGAATCGAGCCACGCGCTCGCAATAGCCAAAATCAAAGCGCCCAGCATCATGCGCCGTGATTGCGCAATAAACAGAAGCAATACCGTTCCAATCCACAGAGAAATCATCACCGCAGCGCGTGACGTTTGGAGCTTTTCTCCAATCACTTCTTTGAGCGTCGCTCGCCCCATCGCCGCCGAAAAACCGAAAAGCAATGGAAAATAAAGAAGCTCGAGCCGAATTCCACCGCTTTGAATCTCGACCGTTTCCGCATAATGACTCCACATACCCGCGCCGAACCCCGACATCGTCGATATGGCTGCGGCGACGCCGATTCCCACGGCCCCGAATTCCGGACGACCCGCCGTGACGATGTACTCCACTCCTTTCGCCGGACGCTCGAGAATTCGAGCTGAAATTTGCGCCGTGCCAATGGATATCCCCAAAAATGAAACAAATGCGATCAAGGCGATTGAAACGGCTTCGCCCGATGCCGGCAATGGAAACGCAAACCCCTGCTCGATCGATTTCAAAGCATTGGGACAATATGCGGCGATAAAAACAACCAATGTCGTAAACGACGGCACATGCTCACGACGACTCACATGACGCAGCAACAATGCAAGCGCACCGGCAAGAAACATCACGAGAAAAAAACCGCTCGATGATGTCATGTCGGCACCCCACGTCATCAACGCGAGAATACTCGCGAACATCAGCCACAGGAGCATGCGCACCTCGACTCGCAATGCGGCATGTTCGTGACCTTCGCGGCAACCGACATCAGAAAAGAGTGAATGTCGGAATCCGTCGGCGTTGTCAAGTTGATCCGTTGACCCCTCTTGAAGTACGGTTTTCGACGGAGATGCGACATACGTAACACCGGAGGCACCATGGGCTCAATCTCTCGACGAGTTTTTCTTAATTACGTAGGATTCGGTCTTTTCGGAATCATCGGGATTGCGACTTTGACCGGCGGCTGCACCGAAACTCCCAAATCCAATCCTTCGACCGGCGGCCAAGGCGGCAGCGATACCGGCGGCGCGGGAGGCTCGACGGTGCCGCCGCCCCAAATCGAGTGGACCACGTTTACCGAAAGCGCCGATACGCTGAAAATCTATGTGAGCAACGGCGATGGCAACGACGCCAACGATGGATCCGCTCCGGAAAAAGCCGTCAAAACACTGGCTAAAGGCATTTCGTTGCTGCGTGATGGCAAACCCGATTGGATGCTCCTCAAACGCGGCGACGTGTGGCTCGAATCCCTGGGCGAGTGGAAAAAGTCCGGCAAAAGCGCCACAGAACCGATGCTCATCACGACCTACGGCGACCAGTTGGCGCGGCCGATTCTGAAAACAGGATCGAACATGGGCCTTTCGGCGCTCGCCGGCCCTCTGCGACACATTGCGTTCGTTGGCTTGCATTTTTATGCCCATACCCGTGATCCGGAAAGTTCGGACTACATGGGTGAAATTGGAGGCCCCGGCATTCAATGGATTGCACCAACCGAAGATCTTTTGTTCGAAGACCTCGTCGTTCAGTTCTACGCCATCGCCAACATCCAGCTCAAAGCAAGCATGCTCAACGTGCGCGTACGCCGCTCGATCCTCGTCGATTCGTACAGCGTGAACGACAACGCTCAGGGGCTTTACGTCGATGGCGTCAAGAGTTTGCTCGTCGAGGAGAACGTGTTCGACCACAACGGATGGAATTCGAACCCGACGCTCATGGGATGGGCCAATCCTACGATCTACAACCACAACCTCCATGTCCAACCGACGTGTGACGATGTCACGATCCGCGGCAATCTGAGTTCGCGGGCGTCGAGTCACGGGATTCAAGCGCGGGCGGGTGGTCAGGTGACCGACAATCTCGTGCTCGCCAGTCCGGTGGGCATTGCTTACGGGCTCGTCTCGGATGACTGGGACCCCAAAGTCGGAGGCGTCAGCGGTACGGTTTCCGGCAACGTCATTGCCGATTCCGGCGATATCGATATGGCCAATGCCGGTGGAATCGGACTTCAGTTGGGAAATATCCAATCGGCGATGGTGGAAAACAATATCCTGGCCCACGACGCGTCCGCGGGAACATCGAGTATCGCCATTGATATTCGTCGCAAAACGAGCCCGCTCGTTGCTGACGAGAAGGTGCTGAACATGACGGTTCAGGGCAATATCGTCTATGATTGGCGCGGGGGAATCAGGTTCAGTACGAGCGCCTTGACGAACGTGATGGTTCAGAACAACGACGTGCAAGAGCCGGTTCGCGCGAGCGAGCTTGTGAACTATTTCGGTCAGCCTTTCTCAACGGAGACGAAATACGCTGGAAATCACTGGTTTTCCGTAGCTGGAGCCATGAATTGGTTCACCGTTGGAGCGAATTCGCAGTCGTTTGATCAATGGGTCATGGCGACCGGCGAGCAGGGCGCGACGAATACGCAGATGATGTACGCAGATACGCAACGTCGGGCTGATAAATATCATGAATCGTTGGGGAAAGCGGCGACGTTCGAAGCCTACATGGCCGAGGTGCGGCAGCAATCGCAAAAAAACTGGCGCGTCGAATACACGCCGAAGGCGATTCTCGGCTACATTCGCCAAGGGTTTGGCAAAAAATAAACGCGCCGTCAGCGCTGCTGCAAGCGAGCCCAAACCGCTTCGATGATCACCATCGACGCATCGTCCGGGTGTCCTTCTCCACAGGACGCGAGCAGCGCGGTATTGCCACTCCACAATCCAAACGCGTTCCGAATTCCGGTGCCCCACCCGTGGTGAAATAGAATGAGTTTGTCACGCGGTGTTTCGCGCACATGCGTTTTGTCCGCGTCGTCCATCCCGGCAAGGATCCGGTTTACCGCTTCTTCGACCGTTTTGGGCAATTCTTCTTCAGCCATGACTCCCTGCTTTCGCGCACGCCGCGGCCGTCCGCGCACGACGTGAGAGAAGCAGGGAAGCCGTTTTGAGTCAACCGGGCTTTCTTACATCGGGGCGCAAATGAGTTTCACGCGCCGGCGGAGTCATGATATGCGCTCGAAATACGTTTTCCGAAAGGCCGTATCACGATGAGCGTCAAGGCGAAAGTTTGGTATCAGTCGGGTACGTTTTGGATTTTCGTGGGGCTCGCGCTTGGCGTCGTACTGGGGGGGTTTTTCCCGCAAGACAAATTCCCCGTGGCGTACGAGCTTTTCCGGTTTTTGTCGAAAGCCTTCATTTCGCTGATCAAGGGCCTCATCGTTCCGCTGCTCATTTCGACGATCGTCGTGGGGATCGCGCAAACGGGCGACCTTCGCGCGGTCGGGCGTTTGGGCGGTAAATCGATCCTGTATTTCGAAGTCGTTACGACGTTGGCGCTTTTTATTGGTCTCGGCATTGCCAATTGGTGGAAGCCGGGCGCGAACCTGCCGATCGACTTGAGTACGTCCGGGCCGGCCTTGGCGAAACCGCAAACGGGTTGGGAAACGGCAATGCATCTGTTTCCGTCGAATGTGGTCAAACACGCCGCCGAGGGCGATATTTTGCCCGTCGTCGTCTTCGCGTCGCTTTTTGGTATCAGTTTGACGCGCGTGGGAGAAAAGGGAAAACTCATTCTCGATTTCTTCAAGGGTACGTCGGAAGTGATGTTCAAATACACCGATATGGTGATGACATTGACTCCGATCGGCGTATTCGGCGCCATGGCGTACAACGTCAGTCACATGGCCTCCGAGCATACCGTCAACGGCGTGGTCGTGCGCGGATGGCCCGCGGTGTTGCATTTGATGAAGCAATACGCGCTGCTCGTGGGAAGCTTGTATTTCGCATTGATCGTGCTCTTCTGCTTCGTGTTCGTTCCGATCATGATCGTCACGAAGACCAAGGTGCTCGGGTTTTTGAAGGCGGTGCGAGAACCGGCGTTGACGGCATTTTCCACCGCTTCGAGCGAAGCGGCGCTGCCTCGGTTGCTCGAAGAAATGGTGCTGTTCGGCGTCCCGCGCCGCATTGCGAGTTTCGTGATTCCGACCGGATATTCCTTCAATCTGGACGGGTCGACTTTGTACCTCGTGCTCGCGTCGCTCACGATTGCGCAAGCAGCGAAAATCGAGCTGTCGTTGTCGCAGCAAATCACGATGCTTTTGGCGTTCATGCTGAGTTCGAAAGGGGTCGCGGGGGTTCCTCGCGCGTCGCTCGTGATCATTGCGGGAACGTGCGCGAGCTTTGGTTTGCCCGGGGAAGCGGGCATTGCGATGTTGCTCGCCGTGGATGAATTGATGGATATGGCGCGAACGATGATCAACGTCATCGGTAATGCGCTGGCATCCGTCGTCATTGCCAAGTGGGAAGGTGTTTTTGGAACGGCGCCCGAAGATGCCGTGGGCCTTGAAGAGGCCGCGCCAAAAAAAGACAACGGTCCCGATGTTGCGGCGACGTTGTAGCGGTGAGCCTTTCACCGGGGCTCAAACGATCTTCGCTCATGGCGCATTTGGATGTTGAAATCGTTTCACCCAACCGGATAGGCTCGTTCGAGATGCCGTATCGGATCCGCGTTCTGAAGAGGTTGCTGTTTCGGCTGTTGCTGACGGCATCGCTTCTGATCGCGCCGTTGTTCGTGTGGATGGGTCTGCCGATTTTGCCGCTTGCATTTGACGGCGGGCAAAATACGACCGAAGCAACGGATGAATCGTTTGCGGACGATGCCGAATGGGAAGCGTGTTTGGAACAAACACGCCTCGCGACGCAACGTCGACAGCTTCGGAAACTCCGGGACGGCCGCGCGAAACGAGTCGAACGCGTTACGGAATATCTCCTTGGCTCCGAAAAACCAATGCGTTTTTCGTTGGTCACGGATGTGCGTCGAGTAAAACCCAAGCGGCTTTTGGCTCCACCTTATTTGCGTCCGCGACTGATGCGTCTTTTGAGTTGATGGGCACGCGTCGACCACGTGGATCATGTGGTGCGGCGCAGCGAGTCATCCGAAACGTTGCAATCGTTGGCAATTCGGTTTCGCAAGCGCGAGATATCCGCGCAGCAAAGGTGCCTCATGCAAAAGCTCGTCGAAGGACTGCACAAGTTTCAATCGGAGGTTTTTCATACCCACCAGGAACTTTTCGAATTGTTGTCGAAAGGTCAGGAGCCGGAAACGCTCTTCATTACTTGTTCGGACAGCCGCATCAGTCCGAATTTGATCACGCAAACCAAACCGGGAGATCTGTTCATATTACGAAATGCCGGGAACCTCGTTCCGACCTATGGTCCCGCCAGCAGTCATGGCGGAGAAGCGGGGACGATCGAGTTTGCATTGGCCGGTCTCGGGGTAAAACACATCATCGTTTGTGGTCATACGTTATGCGGGGCAGTCAAAGGGCTGTTGTATCCATCGAGCCTCGAAAAAATGCCCGCCGTCCGAGCATGGCTGGAACATGCCGAGGGGACCAAGCGGGTCATGGAGGAAAACTACGCCCATCTCGAGGGGGATGAATTGCTCACTGCGGCCATTGAAGAGAATGTGCTCACGCAATTGGAAAATCTGCGCACGCACCCATCCGTACGTTCGCGAATCGGTCGCGGCGAATTGTCTCTTTATGGGTGGGTATACAAGATGGAAACCGGAGAAATTTTCCAATACAACAACGAAGATGGGCAATTTGCACCGGTCACCCTGCAAATGCCGCCGTCGCTGCCCAATCCGCAAATGAATCCGCACGTGATCTGAACGCTGGAATCGACGTCTCTACGGACGTTTCCCTCGCGCTTTCGTGCGCCGAACCCGCACTTTTCCACCTGGATCCTGCCGCGCTATAAACGCCACCATTCTGGCAAAATCCTCATGCGCCAAGAGCTCGCTGACGGAATGATATTTCGTTTCGAGTTCTTTGTTGGTGAACACCGCGTGTACGGCGTGATGACAATCCTGACAAATCGCAAGCGTTATTTTGCCGCCTCGACTTCGAGGGACCAAGTGGTGGTCGGAGGGGCGCATATTGGGCCGTTCGCACAAGGGGCAGGGGTCGATGGGATCAATGACGCGGGGCATGGGAAAACTCGACGGCGCTCGAATATCCGAATCGGATGTTTGCCGGGACGTTCTCCCGCAATGTATCACGCATGCGCGCGTATGCGAATGCGTAATGTGAACGAAGCGGTCGTGCACAGCGCCGCGGAACGAAGCCGTGATTCGGAGGATGAGGCGGGGAGGGGAGGGGAGAGCGTGGTGAGTGCGGACTACGCGAAGCGGACCGAATAAATCGGCGGAAGGTTGTTGGCAACGGCAGTCCAATGGTCGCCGCCATCATCGCTCACATAAAGGTTGCCGGTGGTGCTTCCGAATGCGACCGAGCCGTCTTTGTTGGCGAGGGCGTGGCGATAGACGACGTCGTAGGCGTGTTCCTGGGGCAAACCTTGCCGCAATTCTTGCCAAGTTTCTCCGCCGTCGGTCGTTCGAGCGACGAACAGAGCGCCGTTGACGGTGGTTCGCTGCATATCGGATTTTCCGGGAACGACCCACGCCATGCGGCCGTTTTTCGCGTCCGCGGTGATCGGAAATCCGAAATGAATGCCTTGATCGGGGCTGCTGACCTTGCGCCAGGACTTGGCCCCGTCATTGCTGTAATAAATGCCCACGTGATTCTGCTGCCAGATATGCTCCGGGTCGCCTTCGCATAACTCGATGTAGTGCGTATCGTGGCCCCATTCCGCTTCGGGTTCGGGGGTATGATCGAGCTTCATACCTTTGTTTCGAGCATTCCAGGTTTCTCCGCCATCGGTCGTCTCAATGACGCCGGCGGTGGAAACGGCGACGAGGACGCGCTTGGGGTTGCGCGGATCGACGACGATCGAATGGATGCCCGGAGCGAATTCGCCGCCTTCGGATGCGGGCGTGCCAAACCATTTGGTTTCGCCTTTGCCTTCGCCGCTGAACAGATCGCCGCCGCGTGAATCGTGGTTCCAAAGCGGGCGGTTGAGTTCGAATGACGCGCCGCCATCACGGCTGACGAAGAGGCCGCCGGGAATGGTGCCGACATAAACGGCGCCGTCGGAACCGAATCCAATGATCCAAAGCTTTTGCACGGTGGCCGGTCGAGTGACGATTTTCCAGCCCATTCCGAATTCGCTTGCGTCGTCCACATACATGTCTTGACCGATGTAGCGAGCGCCTTCGGGATACTTGATTTGCGCGGGGTTGTCAGTCCACGTTGCGCCATCGTCTGTCGAGACAGACAGCTTGGCCCCCCAATGTCCGAATCCCAAGAGGGCCCAGAGTTTGCCCGTGTAAGGGTCGCGCGCAACGAAATTGACGCCGCCACCGGCATGCCCGGAGAGCCGCGGCTTCCAAACCCCATTTTCCTTTTCGACGATGAATGTACCTTTGCGCGTACCGACCAGAATCCGGGATGCCATTTCAACCTCCGCTCAACGCTTGCAGAATGTGGACTTCGTCGTTGGTTGCGACAGCATCGGAGAGTCCTTTGCGGTCGCGGATCATTTGAGTACCAACGAAAATATTGACGTGCGTCCGCAAGCGGCCGCGTTCGTCACAAATGTAGAAACCGATGCCGGGCGCACGCTTTTCGAGTGCCTGAACGACTTCGCCCACGGTGGTGGCTTCGACGGTGATGTCTTGGTTCTCGAGTTGCGGGAAGAAGGAGAACAGGTGACGAGTCAGGTGTACAGTCGGCATGGGCAGGTCAAATAGTTGCGGATTTGCCGGCTGTCAAATCGTTTTACACATCCAAATCGTTCGTCTCGGTCCAAGCTCGACGCGCCGACAAACTCATGGGTTAGCAGGTGAAATCCGCCACGCCGAAGCGTGCTACGTTTGGCGAAGCATGACGACGTTTGTCACCCCACACCGTGCAGCGGCTGCAGAACGTCGTCTTCGACCGTCCACGACGTACGCCGACCCATACTGAATCCGTTCGTTCGACAAGGCCCTGCGCGATGGGGTTTGGTTCGTTGCACAAAGCAACGCAAATGGGAAATCGGGCTCCCGTTTACATCACTTCGCCGGGACGCAAGATAGTCACCAATTCGTCCCACAATTCCCGTACCGTGCCAAACCGTTCTTTCGGACTGATGGCCAAGGCTTTCGCCACCCACGGATCGATGGCTTTGGGCAAATCCGGACGTTTGGCATAAAGACTCGGCCTTGCACCGCGCGCCACCTGCCGAATCACTTCGACCAGGGAATCTCCATAAAAGGGTACGTGCCCCGCGAGCATTCGGAACACGAGCGCCCCCATGGCGTACACATCCCCCGAAGGGGTCACCGAATTCGCTTTGCCTTGCCAACCTTCCGGGGGAATGTACGAAGGCGACCCGACGACAAACCCTTCACGCGTCAATTGCGTCGGCGAAGAGAGATCCTTGACCATACCGAAGTCGACGAGCCGAACCTGACCTCGAATACTGGAATCCAAAACGAAAATATTCGCGGGCTTGATGTCGCGATGCACGATTCCGCGGGCATGCGCGACTTCCAGCGTCTGCACGATGGGCAAAAGCACGTCGAGCATCATGCGCACGGGAATACGTGATCCGCGCGATTCAAACTTTCCAATGTAGCGTTCGAGGTCCTGGCCGCGAAGTAATTCCATGACCAAATACAATTGGCCCGAACGGGCGTGATTCAATCCGTACACCTGGACCGCAGCCGTTCCCGTCAGCATCCCCATCGCTCGAGCTTCGCGGCGCAACCGTCGAATACACTCGACATCTTCAGCCACATCCTGATTGAGGACTTTGATGGCGAACGGAGCGCTGATCTCCATCTCTTCGGCTTCGAATACCGTCCCTTGCCCACCCGCTCCAATGAGTCGCACAAGGCGATATTGGTCATCGATGACGTCGCCGACTTTGAACATGGAAACCTCCGATCCTGCGATTGAACGCGAAACGGCGCGGTTGTCAAGTTTTCTGTCGATATTTGTGACGGATCATTCCAGCGGAGATGTTTTCAGCCAATCCACCAAGAAATCTCGAAACGCGGCGACCTTGCGCGGTACCTGGCCGCTCGACGGATATAACAAATACACCGCTCCTTTCAGCGGCGCCGCTTCATCCAAATGCACTTCCTCGAGAAACCCTTCGCGCACATAAGGCATAGCCAGATAACGCGGCATCGGGCCGATGCCCGTCCCGTTGCGGAGCAGGTCCCGCATCGTGAAGAAATCATCACAAATGAATCGCGGACGTATTTCTTTGGACGCCCCCCAAACCTCCTGCGCCCCTCGAGGCAGAATCCAATCATGTCCCCCATCGCCCCAATGACGAGGTTTACCGCGACGAACCAAATACGCAGGCGCCCCAAAAAACGCGCCGCCGATGCTGCATAACTTGCGTCCCGCCAAGTTCGAATCCTCGAGCTTCACCACGCCGGCTCGAATTGCCGCGTCAAACCTCTCCGCCACCAAATCGATACGCGTGTTCGTGATATGCAAATCGAATTCAATGTCCGGATACCTTCGCGAGAATTGCGCCAGCATGTCCGGTAAAACAATGCGCCCGAAATCCAAAGGCGCCGTCAATCGCAACAACCCCGATGGCTGCTCGCCGCGGTCCGGTAACTTGCACACGGCATGTTCCAGAGCCGCAAGATGAGGCGCCGTGCGCTCGTACAACGCCAATCCGGTCGTCGACAACGCGACTTGATGCGTGTTGCGATGCAAAAGCTTTGTGCCCAAAACATCTTCGAGCTCCGCGATCGCGCGACTCACGGTTCCTTTGCCGATCCCCAGCTTGATCGCCGCCTTGGAAAAACTGGTCTCATTCGCTACGGTGACGAAGATCGAGAGCAGTTGGTAATCGACTTGTGTTCTCTGCATGGAACACCATGTTGTCATTTTTGGGTCTGGTGCGCATCCGGAAACGGCACCATGATGCAGGTCCTACGAGGTGAATGAATCATGTCGACCGTTGAAAACGTTCAAGTGAGCAAAAGCGTGGTGGTTTCCGAAGGTCAAGGGTTGCACAAAGGTTTGTGGGTGGCGCAGGTGCTGCTCGCGGTGGCGTTTCTCGGGGCGGGGTTGATGAAATCGACGACGCCGGTTGCCGAGCTTCAAGCGAAGATGGCGTGGATCAAAGACGGCATGGAGCCGCTCGTGCGGTTTATCGGAATCACCGAAGTTCTCGGCGCATTGGGGCTGATTTTGCCGAGCGCCACGCGAATCAAGCCGATATTGACGCCATTGGCCGCCGTGGGTTTGGCCATCACCATGGTGCTGGCGATGATTACACACTTGCGTCTTGGTGAATATCCAGGCATCGTCGTGAACGTGGTGCTCGGAGGACTTGCAGCATTCGTTGCTTGGGGTCGGTTTGGCAAAGCCAAAATCGCGGCCCGTTGATTCATTCGCAAAGTTCCAATCCGACAAACAAGGATAACGTCGATGGCGGTCGATACATCAAAAAACAAAGCCGAACATGAGGCTGTCTTGAATCGACGACAAGCGCTTGGCGCCATGCTCGCGACCGCGGCGACGACCGCGGTGGCTTGTACGCCGGAAGCCGAGCGCACACCGCCCAATGTACAAAAGGATCCGCTCATGAATGCAAATACATCCCAGGCACGAATGCCCGTCGTTTTCGTACCTCATGGAGGTGGTCCGTGGCCGTTCGTGGACCTGGGAGATTTTTTGGATAAACGCGAATTCGGCGTATTGGCCGGTTATTTGCGCGATCTTCCGAAACAACTTCCGCTAACGCCCAAAGCCTTGTTGGTGATTTCGGCGCATTGGGAAGCGCACGTGCCGACGGTCATGACGAACCCGAATCCACCGATACTTTACGATTATTACGGTTTTCCCCCGGAGTCGTATCGTATCACGTGGCCCGCTCCGGGATCGCCGGAGCTGGCGGCTCGCGTGCGCACGCTCTTGGATGCTGCGGGAATTGCCACAGCCGAAGATTCCCAGCGGGGTTTCGATCATGGAACGTTCATCCCGTTGAAACTCACGTTTCCCGAGGCGAATGTGCCGACGATCCAATTGTCCCTCCAAACGGGGCTCGATCCGGCGCGCCATTTGGCCATCGGTCGAGCGCTCGCGCCCTTGCGCGACGAAGGCGTGCTCATCGTCGGCAGCGGCATGAGTTATCATAATCTGCGCGAATTTCGGCATCCCAATGCCAAAACCGTGTCGGAGGTTTTCGACGGGTGGTTGCGCGACGCCGCCACGGCGGAAGCCGGCAAACGCGATGCAGAATTGATGCAATGGGCAAACGCTCCGTCCGGGCGTCGAGCGCATCCGCGGGAGGAGCATTTGCTCCCGCTGATGGTGATCGCCGGAGCGGCCGGGACAGACCGTGGACGCATTACGTACAACGACACATTCGGCGGCGTGCGTCTGAGCGCCGTGCATTATGGTGCGTAGGGTTTCGCAAAGGTCCGGGCCACTTGATCACCATGGGAATCGTTGAAGAATATCGGCGACAGTTCGAATGGCGCCGTTGGGATCGGGTTTTTCGGATTCTACCGGATGTGTCTGCGGCAAACATCCTCGATCTGGGATGTGGCGTTGGGGACCTGGCGGCGGAATTCGTTCGGCATGGGGCCCTGGTAACAGGGTTGGATGGCCATGCCGAGCTGATTCGATTCGCGAGTGAGCGCGGACTCGCGGGGGCCCAATTTCGTGTCGCCGATCTGCGCGATCCGCTCCCCATTTCCGACGAATACGACGGAATCTGGTCGAGCTTCACGGCGGCATATTTTCCCGACCTCGTTCCGCGATTGCGCGAATGGTCGAACCATTTGCGACCTGGAGGTTGGATTTGCCTGGTCGAAGTGGATGATCTCTTCGGCCATCAACCAATCACCGAGCCCACGCGACGTCGGCTCGATTCGTATGTGCAATCGTCACTTGACGCAAAACGCTACGATTTTCGAATGGGCCGAAAAATGTCGCGCATGTTGCAGCAAGCAGCGCTGGATGTCGAGACGGTGGTGGAGTTGGACGACGTGGAGCTTTCTTTTTCGGGTCCCGCGAGGCTCGAGGTCCTGGCGGCGTGGCGACAACGTTGGGAGCGAATGCGGTTATTGCGTGATCATTGCGGTGAAGACTTTGCGGCCGTTCGCGACGATTTTCTCAATGCATTGGCGATGCCCGAACACTTGTCGTCGGCCAAGGTGGTCGTCGCGCTGGCGCGCAAACCCGGCATGTCCGCCGCTCCACGCGCCTGAAATGTAACGGCGCGACAATCGATTTGTGCACAGCCATATTCGGCGTGTGAACCACTTTTCCCCAGGGTTCAGCGTATTCACTTCGAGGTGGCGGCCGGTCCGTGATGGATCAAAGCCACGCGAAATCCGATGGCTCCTCCGCGCAAATCCGGCGGATAACCGTCGCGATGCGTGACTTGCAAACCGTGCAAATCGCCGCTCCATGATCCACCACGTACGACTCGTTCTTCACCGGCAGCGGGGCCTTTCCCGTCAACGGTCGTTTGGGACGAGTATGGCCCCAAGCGATCTTGTGTCCATTCCCATACGTTGCCGGACATGTCGTAAAGTCCGAAAGCATTGGGACGATAATGAGCGACTTCGGCCGTTTCGAGCGCCACGCCGTCATCACACGAAATGAATTTTCGCCCGAGCCCCGCACGATCGGCCGATCGATCGGGGACATTCGCATATTGACAAAGCGCTTCGATTTCATTGGTTCCCGACCAACGCGAATTCGTTCCGGCGCGTGCCGCGTACTCCCATTCCGTCTCCGTGGGGAGGCGAAATTCGGCGGCGATCGAGATCGTGCCCGCTTGGCGTTCTTTGATCGTGAGCCACTTGCAAAACGCCTCCGCATCGTCAAAAGAAACGGCCACGACCGGGCGATGTGCTCCAGGAAAAACGTTTCTGTACGTCGCTTCGGGGTCCATGACCCACGCACCTTGACGCCAAACTTTGGCCCCACCGTTTTTCTCGGCCGTGGTGACATGGCCGGTTTCCGCTATGAATGCCGCAAATTGCTGCTGCGTGACTTCCGTAACGCCGATGTAATACGGGGACGAAATACGCGCCTCGTGGTCCGGACGCTCATTCGCGGGGCCGTCCGATGAGCCCATGACAAAGGATCCTGGTGGAATCAAACGCAGTTCCAATCCAATGCTCGTACGCACGAGCGGCGTATACCCGGTAAGGTTTGGCGGAGTGGATTCTCGAGGCTTGGTCGACGAGCAAGAAACCATGAAAAGCGCGAGCCAGGTCCCAAGAATTCGCGAATGCATGACGCACGAATATCACATTTCGAGAAGATGAACCATCTGGTGCTCGACGCTTCGCAGGCATTGATGCGGCAAGGGCATTTTTCCGTCCCATGTTTGGGTGTCGCGCGTGTCAATCACGCCTTTGCGGAGCCATTTCCATGTCGTCGGAGGCGATGTGGCGTGTGTGTTCACGTTTCCGTGTCGTCGGAGGCATGAAAAATGAGCGCAGGCGACATTTCCATGATGTCTTGCGCGATGTTGCGTGCGCGTTTGCCGGGGCCAATGCACACGAGTGTGTGCGGGTCGAGAAAATTCGCGGTCGCCCAACGCCGACGAGCAACCAACGAAGACGCCCGGCATCGGCATGTGCGCCGATGTACATGCGCCAGGAACACGCACAGCAGTAACAACTTTGTAAGCGCGGAATTGCCACATTGTGTGGACGAGGCACTGCAAAACGGAGGACGCGGGCAACAGCGAAAAAGCCCGCCGTAACGTTTCGGCTTCTTGTAGTATGCACCCGTTGAGCACAAATCTCATCGGCAACAATCACGAAATTCTCGACGTGCTGGGGCAGGGCGGCATGGGTACCGTGTACGCCGCGAAAAACATCCACACGGGTCGGCGCGTCGCAATCAAGTCACTTCACGTGCGTGGGGCCATCGAACCGGACGATCCGGATCTGCTGCGTTTTGCACAGGAAGCGCGTATTGCGAGTGCACTCGAGTCGCCACACATCAACAGCGCACTCGGCGTCGAGATCGACCCGGAGACCAATGCTCCTCTGTTGATCATGGAGCAGCTCGAAGGCGAAGACCTGGATTCGTTGATCAGTCGGCTCGGGGCTTTGCGTGTCGATACCGCGCTTCGCATCGCCGCGCAGGTATGTTTGGGGCTCAAAGCAGCTCACGGAGCGGATGTCGTTCATCGCGACATAAAACCGGGCAACCTCTTTCTCGCTCGGCAAGCGGATGGCGGCGTGATTGTCAAGATCCTCGATTTCGGCATAGCAAAAATCAGGCGTTTGCCTCCGGACTCGAGCGCGCGAGCGGGACTCACTGCGCCGCAAGTCTCCTTGACGGCGACGGGGCAGATTCTCGGCTCGCCTTTGTACATGGCGCCGGAGCAAGTGGATACCAGCAAATCCATCGATGCCCGGACGGACGTGTTTTCCCTGGGCAAAACGCTCTACACGATGTTGACCGGCGCGCCTCCACATCAGCTCACGAGGTCCTTGGTCAAACAGCTTCAGCAAGTCCTCACGGAACCACCGCCGGCCATCGGTGATGTCGCGCCGTGGGTGCCTCCGAATGTCGCCAACGTCGTGTTTCGTGCGACGCGAATCTCTCCTGATGAACGGTTCGCCGATATCGGGGAATTTCACAAAGCTATTTCGTCATGTTTGTCGGGAGGAACAGAATTACGCGAGGATATGCTCGTTGCGGCAGACAAGGCCGAAATCCCCCCTATTGCTCCGGAAACCAAGCTCGAATCGCCGCCGGAGCGACAGGAGAATGAACCGCGAGAATCGCTCGAATCCATCGCTATTCCCATGGCCAAAAGCCACGTGCCGATACTGATTCTGATCGTCGCAGGAATCATTGTTTTCGTTGCCGTCGCGATATTGTGGCGCTGGATGACCCCGGGGGCGGGACCATGATGCAGGACGTGAATCAAAAAAAGATCCTTTCCATGGTCGGTGAACTTCGGCAGGCGCCGTATTTCGAAGATGCCGCGCGAATCTTGTTGCGCGAAATGTTGGGTATTGCCAAAACCGCGCTCGAACAAGAATCCAAAGCCGCGTCGGTTCGCATTTTACGGGGAATGATTCATTTGCGCCCCGGCGACGGATATCGCCGTCTTTCCATCCTCGAAACGGAATCCAAGCGCACCGGTCCGACCATCAATCACGTTCCGTCGGCGAGCGCCTGGCGTTGGGTGGCGAAATTCGAAAGTCCCATTTGCCTCGATGTCGCCATTGGGCGGGTGAGCATTCTGCAGGACGGCGTTTCAAAAGTCGTCGTCGACGGAGGTTTTTCCGGGACCGAAAGCATGAATCGCTTGACCGGTCGTGATGTGAGTCATCTGTATGCTTTCCCGCTGCGTTCGTTGCGTGGAACGACCGAAGGAATGGCGACCGTGGAAGTCGCGTGTCCCGCCACCACGAAATTGGAATTCTTTTTGCCGGCCATTGCCGATCCCTTGCAAGTTCTGGCCGAGCTCGCGGCGCCGCATCTCGCGATGTTGCCATTACGACCTACGGGAGAAGTTCCCACGGATGATCTTTTACCAGTCATTGGTTCGGCCATGGCGCCCGTTGTCGAAATGCTCCGGGTTTTTGCGCGTCAGGAAGAAACGCTGCTCATCGGCGGGCCTACGGGAGCCGGTAAATCGCGTCTCGCGCGTTGGTGTCATGCGCAATCGAGTCGTCGGCGCGGGCCGTTCGAGGTTTTGGATTTGCTCACGGTTCCCGAGGAATTGCAAATGGCCGAATTATGCGGCTGGCGTAAAGGCGCATTCACCGGCGCGGTGAAAGATACGACCGGATGTGTTGCGCGCGCCGTTCGGGGAACCTTGTTCATCGACGAAATCGACAAGCTCTCGCTCAAAGCCCAAGCGGGATTGCTCCAGCTCTTGGAAGCTCGAACGTACCGGCCGTTGGGTGATTCGTCACGCGAACAGATTGCGGATGTGCGGTTCATCATCGGCAGCAATGTCGATTTACACGACGTGATGCAAAAAGGTCGCTTTCGCGAAGATCTTTATTATCGAATCAATGTATTGCCGGTCCAAATTCCGTCGCTCGACGAACGACGTGATGAAATTGGCAAATGGGCGCAATTCATGGCGTTGCGCCGACATCGTGAATCCGTTCCCGAAGGCACCATTTGCATGACGATGCCCGCGGAAAAACTGCTCGGTGATCACGCCTGGCCAGGCAATTTGCGCCAACTCGATAACGTCGTGCGCCGCGCGTATGCGCTCGCGCTCATGACCCACGTGCCCACGGAAACGAACATCACGCTGACGGAGGCTCAGGTTGGGCGCGCATTGACCTACGAACGTGGCAATGCGCGAAAATCGGTCGTGGATCTCATGCGCAATGCGGCAACGGCATTCGTCGAAGAAGCGGAACGTCTCGCCGATCGCGGCCTGGGTCTCGATTTGGATCAATCCGACGCTTTTCGCGGTGTCGTACTCGGAACCGCCGTGCAACGACAAGGCAATCGTGACGCGGCGTTTCGTCTGTTGGGAAAGGCGCACCAAGTCCAAAGTCGCAATCATCATAAACTGCTGCGTCGGGACCTCGAGAAAGTAGAAGTCCTGTGCAAAGCTCTTGGAGAGACCGGAGCATTTCCCTTCAAAGAGCTGCTCGATGAGGAAACCTGAGCTTGCGTAACCCAGTTACGCGGCGGCGTACGAAGCGTGGGAAGAGCGCTCCTCGAGCGCGGGGTCATTCGGCGAGAGATGATACAAATGAACGCGGGGCGACGTGATGGTCGGGGAAAAATCGCGGGCGCCGCGGTGTTGGTCGCATGCGGATAACGCGTCGGGAGCGTTGGCACGTTACTTGTACTAGGGTCAAACACGAATCACGTGGAGGCAATCATGAAGAAGAGCTGGACAGGAATTGCAGTTGTATTGATGGCGTCGACGATGGGATGCGGCTCGGAAGCCATCGGTACGGATCATGAGCTGTCCAGCGAAGGCGATATCGCTTCGGCGGAGCAAGCGGTTTGGGAGGATGGTTGGCAGAATGGTGGAGATGGTTGGGGTAATGGCGGTGATGGCTGGGGCAATGGCGGTGATGGCTGGGGCAATGGCGGTGATGGCTGGGGTAATGGCCGATTGGGCTGGCTTGTTGGCGACAACGCGTATTCGCAAGTCGCCACCGACGGCGTGACCACGGGGTATGCGAATGCCTGGTCCAACGCTTATGGTACTATTTGGACGAACGGCTGGAATTATTCGGGAATGGCCTCGTTTGCCTGGGCCGATCAGCAAAGCTGCGCGCATCCGGTATCGCAAACGGGCAGCGCGCTCGCCAATGGCTGCAATCCGATGGTGACCCGCGTTTGCAACACCCGCGCAAGCTGTTGCAGCACCGAGTGGGACAGCGATTGCGTGCGCGCGGCGACGACCTTGGCGGGACTCAAAGGAACCGAGGTTGGATGCTTCGCGGGCAACGCCACGACCGAAGTGCCGACCTACATCGGCACGGGCATGACCATCGAACAATGCGCATACGAATCGCAAATGAATGGGTTTGTCTATGCGCACGTGGAAAATGGCGGGCAATGTTACGGCCAGAATACGGTCGGTTCGACCGCGGCTTCGCCCTCGAGTTGCAATACGCCGTGTTCCGCCGATTCCACGGAAACATGCGGTGGGTTGGGCGGATTTTATAACGTTTGGCAAGTTCCGTCGGCGCATCCCGTGACCGAAACCGGCGCGTCCCTCGCCTCGACCGACAACGAGTGCGCCGCAGCGGTCATTGCCGCCGATGCGCATTGCGGTTCGACGGCGTGGGATTCAGCGTGCGTGAAAAAGGCCGCGCAGATTTGCGCCGAACGATATGTCACGCGAGCTCGATTCGAAGACGGCCGCAATATGGTCGATGTTTGCGCCGAGCCGAAAATGCAAGGATATCCGGCGTGTCCGTTTGCCGGCTCCGGGCCCACGGGCAAAGAGTGCTGCCGCCGCGCGCTTGTGCTCAATGGTGTTTACCGACGTATTGACTCGACCACGAAGGGTGTGACGGCAGAATGGCGGGCAACTCGGACCGCGACCCTTCTTGGTTCGTCGCAGACGGTCAAAGCGACGATCGTGCCCGATCCCTGCGTCACCGATTTCAACGGCAATGTCGTTTGCCAAAATGAACCCCACTTTTGGCAAGCATCGGGCCCCAATGGAACGGTTTATCCGGATTGCTCGGGTGCCGGCGGACCGCGGCCGTGTAATGGCTCGTCATCGGACCAGATGACCCAAACGATTGTAACGGGAACCGGATGGTCCAATGCGCCTTATCGAGGTATTTTGGTCGCGGTCATGTCGGCGCTCGTCACGACCAATGGCCACTACACGATTGATATTCGTTCGCAAGAGTCGATTGCGCCGTTGCCGTTTCATCCCGATCCGGGCGTCTTCGAAGCGGAATGGAAATGGGACGTGACCAATGCGGCCATCACCGGCAAAGCGGTCTGCAAAAACCCCGATGGATACTATCGCTCTCCGCTATTGACCGGAGTTCCCGATTGTTACACGATGGAATTCGACCCGCCGGCGAACTACATTCAATCCACCTGGCATCCTTCTGCTGATTGAATCATCCGTTCCTGACGAGCGGACGTGCGTCTGCGATCCACCTCTTGCATCGCGCGTCATGTCCGTAGATGATGGCCGCCGTCATGGCCGACCGCGCCGATCCTCCCCCCAATCCAGAGCCGCCGACACCTGAAATCCCACCGAAAGGTGACAAGCGCGAGGCGATCGCGGCCGCACGGGCGGCGGAAATCGCCAAAGCGCGGCGACTCGAAACGCGTACGGTACCTCAATCTTTGCGCGAGCGTTACGAGGACATTCGTTTTCTGGGCGAAGGCGGGATGGGTACGGTTTTTCGAGCTTTCGACCCGCGGCTCGGACGCAGCGTCGCGCTGAAACTTCTGAAACATGACGATCCGGACCTCTGGCCGCGTTTTTTGCAAGAAGCTCGCGCGCAGGCTCGGATACAGCACGAACACGTTTGTCGCGTTTACGACACCGGCGAAGCCGACGGCGAACCATTTATCGCCATGCAATACATCGACGGCGAACCTCTTGGTCGTGCCAAAGACGCGATGACCCTCGAGCAAAAGGTCGGCGTGATGCGGGATGTGGCGGGTGCCGTGCACGAAGCACATCGACTGGGCATCATTCATCGCGATATCAAGCCGGGAAACATTCTCGTCGAGCGCCGCGACGACGGTTCGCTCAAACCGTACGTCATGGATTTTGGTTTGGCACGGGAAGTTGCCGACAAAGGACAAACCGCGACGGGAGCCGTTTTGGGAACGCCTGCGTACATGCCGCCCGAGCAAGCGATCGGCGATGTTCGGTCGCTGGATCGGCGATCGGATGTGTACAGTTTGGGCGCGACGTTTTACGAGGTGCTCGCGGGACAACCACCGTTCGTCGCGGAACACGCCTGGAACCTTTTGTTGATGGTTGCGTACCAAGACGTGCCGGCACTTTCCAAAATCAAAAAGAACATTCCGGTCGAGCTCGAAGTCATTACGATGAAGTGTCTCGAACGGGAGCCGGGGCGGCGATATGATTCGGCGCGAGCCTTCGGCGACGATTTACAGCGATTTTTGGATGGCGAGCCTATCTTGGCCAAACGCGCCGGAATGTCGTATGTCGTTTGGAAGAAAATTCAGAAGAACAAACTCGCCACCCTGTTTTTGACGCTGGCGATTGGTTTGAGTGCCGTCTTTTTCGGGATTTGGCGCAAAGGCAAAATCGACGCTGCCGAACAGGCTCGGCTGGCGCAGGAGCTGGGGAAAGACGTCACCGAAATGGAATTGTTTTTGCGTAATGCGTATACGATTCCACTGCACGACGTCGAGCGCGAGCGAAACATCATTCGCAAGCGCCTCTTGGCAATTCAACAGAAAACCGGTGCGACGAGCGACGTTGGTCAAGGTCCTCGAGATTATGCTATCGGACGCGGCTACTTGGCGCTCGAAGATCCCCAACAGGCGCATGAGCATCTGGAGGCTGCGCGGGCGGCTGGATATGCGTCGCCGGATCTCGATTATGCGTTCGGGAGGGCTTTGGGCGAGCTGTATCGAAAAGGTCTGGAAAATGCAAAACGCATTCAGAACAAGGATGAACGAAAAGTCGAAATCACGCGCCTCGAGGTGACCTACCGCGATCCGGCCCTCGTCCACTTGCGGGCAGCTCTGCCGTCACAAATTGAAGTTGCGGCTTATGCCGAAGGGCTCATTGCGTATTATGAAGGCAAATACGACGCCGCATTGCTCAAAGCAAGGGAAGCTTTCGAGCAAGCCCCTTGGTCCTACGAAGCCAAAAAACTCGAAGCGGACGCGCAATTCATGCTCGGGAGTCGATATCGACACGATGCGGATTTCGATTGGGACAAGATGATGCAATATTTTGGACCTGCGGCGGAAGCATATCAATTGGCGGCGGAGATTGCCCGGAGCTCGCCCGATGTGCATCGAGCGGAGTGCGAATTGTGGTTTCAAATCATGTACGCTGCCGCGTATAAAAAAACGTCACCCTATCCCGCATTCGAGAAGGCGAAGGGCGCGTGTTCCCAGGCGATCAAGGCCAGCTCGGCCGAGAAAGAAGCCCGCCTCCAGCTCGCGCACGTGCACACCGCATTCGCTTTTCACGTTTCACAAGGAAGGGCTGGCAACAATGAAGACCCTTTGCCATATATTGCCGAAGCCATCCTCCGCGCCAATGAAGTCGCACTTATCAATCCTAACGATCCAATGGCCCACTTCGTCCAAGGAAATGCTACCTGGGCCCAGATTTCCTACGACATGGAGCATCGAATCGATCCGAAGGACGCCTTCGATCGGGCCATTGCTGCTTATGAATCCGCGCTGCGTCTCGATCCACGATTCCTTTGGGCCCTCACCGAACTGGCCCAGGTCCATTACCAAAAATTGACCCGAGACGCATGGCTCGGAATCGATGTCGCGCCATCCGTCGAAAATGCAATCGATGTGGCGAACCGAGCCATCGCTCTCGACCCAACGTCGCCGATCGGGCCTTACACCAAAGCATTGCCGTACGTCGTGGTCGCCGAACAACGCATCAAAATGGGGAAATCCCCGCAAGAACAGATCGGTTTGGCCACGCAAGCGGCGGAGGCGTCGAGGACGCTGGCACCGAAAGCAGCGCTGCCGCAGCATTTGCTGTGCAGAATCAAGCGTGTGCAAGCCCTCTACGACATCGTCTCAGGCGCGCAAGCGACCGAATCGATTGGTAAGGCATTGCAATGTGCCCACGATTCGGAGGCCCTGGCCGCGGACGCATCCGAAACGCACGAATCCCTCGGCGGGGCGTATTTGCTCGAAGCCATGTATTCATTACGCAACGGGCAGAATCCCACGTCGGCCGTCGACAACGCGCGGAAGGCATTCGGTCGGGCCATTGAAAAGGATGCGGCAGGTCCAAGCGCCCGCATTGACCTGGCCCGTGTTGAAGTCATCGCCATTCGCTGGGCACTTGCGGAGCATAAAATCAGCGCGACCATGTTCGATGCCGCGCGCAAACCTCTCGCGCCGCTGCTTTCCGAGGAATGCGACGATCCGCGTATCTACGAAATCGTCGCGGAAATCATCGAACTCCGGGCCCGTTGGCACGCGGCGAGTCATTCGAGCCCCGATGACGACATCACGCAAGGGTTGGTCATGGCCGATCGGGCTCTTGCCAAAAATCCGAATATGGCCGATGCGCTCGCCACACGGGCGCAATTGCACCTCGAGCAGGCACGCGCGACGCACGACGGGCAAACGCGCGCCACGGCCGCGCGACAAGCAAAAACCGATTTCGAGAACGCGTTCCGGAAAAACCCGCTCCTCGAACGATTGTACGGCGGCGAAGTAAAGGAAGCTGCTGCGCTTCTTTGATCGGCCCCCAAACTTCGGCCCTCACACTACGGCAAATCAAGCTCGACTACGCGCCCCGAAGACGCATCTTCACACCCGCCTTGCGCGAGCATGTTCCCGGATGTACCGTTGCGCCATGTCAAACGATGTCATGCGGCCGCATTACGGATGGTTTCGGCGCCAGACAGCCAAACCGCAGGAACCCTACGACAAGGCCAATGAGCAAGGAATTGCGTTTGCAAACGAAGCGCGTCGACAACGGGAACAAAACGAATTGACCAAGGCCGAAACCACGATGCGCAAGGCTGATTCGTATTTTCGCAAAGCGATCGAATTGGATCCGACACAACCCGAGGCCCTCTTCAACTTGGGCGTAATCCTGCTGGAATTGGGCATTTTGGTCCGCGCTCGTCTCGAATTGGAGGAATGCGCAAAGTGGTTCGACGAAGCGGAATCCCTCTTCGAACAGGTATTGAACATCGATCCGACGTTGGTTGTCGCGAAAAACAATTTGGGCAGCGTGGCCTTCGAACGAGCGTGGCTTTTGTACGAGCAAGATCCCGTCGAAGCCGAAGCGCAGTTTGCCAAGGCCGAAGAGCATGGTCGCAAGGTGATCGAAATGAAACCGGATTGGCCGGAAGCTCATAACAACCTTGGCAATTCGATCTTCGAACGGGGAGGCCTCGCCCGCAAACGCGTGCCCGATGCCGCAGTGCCGCTGTATCTCGAAGCCGAAAAGCATTATCGAAGAGCGCTCGAAATCGACCCGAAATGCGCGGCGGCGGAACGATTTTTGGGCCGGCTCATGTTTACCTGGACCGGGTTTTACCGCGAAAATGACGTCCCGGATGGGAAACATGCGAGCCTTCTCGAGCTGTATGCCGCGGCCGAAAAGCATTATCGTCGGGCGCTCGAGCTGCAACCGAACCATTTTGCAGCGCTGAACGAAATCAGCAGTGTACTTTTATGGAAAGCGGTGGAATTGCGGGCGTTGGGACGCGCCGGTGAGGTCTCCGGCATCGTCGCGGAGGTGCTGCAATTGGCGCGACGACATGCGCGACAAACGGGAAAACCCACCTACAACCTCGCGTGTGCATTGGCGTTGACGAACAATATCCCATCGGCCATTGCCACGTTGGAAGACCTGGGCCGACACGGTATACGCTTGAATCCGGCATATCTTCGAAAAGACACGGACCTCGATGGGTTGCGCGACCATCCACGATTTCAAGCGTTGCTGAAGAAATTGGACGAACAGATGTCGTGAACGACAAACATCACGGGGAAGGCAACTCGTTTTTTCCGTCCGCACTTGCATCGGGTTTGGCAGGTCCCAACGCCGGTCGTCCGAGGGCTTCGTCCATATTTCGGAAACCATCGCAAGCTTGACGCAGCCCGATCATATACGGAAACGAACGTATATTGAATAAAATATGCCGCCACAGGCGCGTCAAATAGCCTGCGGGCGCGGGAGGGGGCACGGGGGGCGCCGTTTTCACCAAGTCCACGTAATACACCGTCGATGCGCCGAGCCCTTCGAGGTCTTCTTCGATTTGTTGCGCGGTTTTTCGCAATTCCGATTTCGCCCCATCGAGGATCGGACCGGTCATCAGGGCATATTCCGCAATGGGCACCGAATTCTTCAGCAATCGATGCAGCACGATGACCGGCACCCCGGCCAACTCCATTCGCCCTTTGACTTTGTGATACGCAATTTCTCCGACGTTCGCGACGAACTTGATCTTCAATTCACCGATTTGCGTGCAGCCGTCACACGTGCAAAGGCGATCGATGTTCATGCGATCTCGCTGCTCGATGAACGCGTTACGAATGGCGTGCACCGTGTCGAGGACATGTTCGAGCTCTCCCGGGGCCGGCGCATCGCGCAGCGGTGCATGAAAGAATGCGGCGTCGCCTTCGAGTTTGGCCAACTTGAACGCCGAGCCTGCGCCATCAATCACCGCTTCGAGCAGCCGCGTGATGATGTCGTGCGCATGGGCCAAATTGATGCTGTGTACCCGCATGAATCGCGTGTACCCGCCGATGTCCGCGATGAGGAGAATCGCTCGCTTGATCGCCATGCGCGCGATGGTACAGCAAACTCGAATTCATTCAACCAAAAGCTTTGGCTTCGAAGCGGCTTGTCATCGCCCGCGTTTTACGACCACCGGTTTCGGCGCCGGTTCGGCGCTCTTAACGGACTTGGCAAAGTAATTCAACCACGATTTTTTCCCGCACAATTCGCATTTCAGCTTGTAGGGCCCGTCGCGCTCTTGCCAACCGTGTTCGTCCATCAAATCTCTCCGACCCTCGCACCACGCATCACCCCAATCGCATGCGAAATCGGTAAACTCGATCTCGCAATGCGGGCACACGAGCGATTTGATCATGTTGCGAAACGCGACCCGAAACTCCTCGTCCATGTTCATCGCAGAATGTCATGGAATGGCGCGGCGTTGTTGAAGAATCGTTGAACGATGAAATGAGGTGACCTTTTCAGCTCGCGCGTGCTATACGTGGCCAAAAGGTGGTTCGATGATTCCGCAACGCGGCCCTGCTCCGAAACTCAATGGTCTTCCGCACCGCAAACTTCAAGAGGGGCGTGATTATTGGATTTTTGACAAAGTCATGCCGGATCCCGATGCGTTGCGGGCGCGGCTTTTGGCGCGAAAAGATTGGGTCCTCGGCGCTCCTTATCGTAATGAAGGATGGCCGGGAATGCGCGCCGTTCCGGCCCTTTTGCCCGAAGAACTGGCCATCATCGAAGATCTCGTGCGCAAAACGACCGGGGCAAAAAAACTCTGGCAAGGACAAGCGCCCGAAGGCGCGTCGCTCGATCACAATTGCGTGCAAATCGTCGGACCCGGGGAGAGCGGGCCCAAACCCCATACCGATTCGAAAAAAATGTGCCGGTATGCAGCGGTTCTTTATCTATCACCCAATGCACCGCCGAATTGCGGCACGTCGTTTTACCGGGTCAAAATGCCCAATGGGCAACTTGGCGGAAACATGGTCCCCGACCCGCACGCGAACCTCGTGGAAGCCTTCGGTACGCGTTATGTGCCCGGCGACAGCTTCGTCGAAGACAAACGCATTGAAAATCGCTACAACCGGCTGGTCCTCTATCACGCGAACTTGATCCACAGCGCCACCGATTATTTTGGGCGCACGATGATGGACAAACGCATGACCACCGTGTTTTTCTGGATGACCTGATCGTTTGCCCCTCGGCCGGCGTCAACCGCCGGACGTCACGGTCGCCTTGATTTTATTCGGATCCCCCAGAAACTCGAAATGCATCGTATCTTCGAGCTCGTCATGGCCAAGCCAATAAAATCCATAACGTTCGAATGCGTCCACCCAACACGGCGGTATCTCGGCGTGATCAAATGGCGTTTTGGCGACCTTTTTGCAAATCGGCGCATCTCGCGAAGGCGAAACGCAATTGCAACACGCATTCCGCGTCGGATCGATATCGATGGCAATTCCATACAAATGATTGCTGACTTCGTTGTTGTGAAAGGTATTTCGTGTGCGTAATCCATCGAGCACCAGCGGCGTATACGGGGCATCGGCGCACGTTTGTCGGATCGTTTCTTCCACGCATTCCAGGGCCACGAGCACCTTTGAATTCATGCGCACGTTGAGTCCGAAAAAGCGGGCTTCGGATGTGTAATCATAAGGCGGTCGCGGGTTCATCGTCAAATCACCGAACCCTTCGACGATACCGTAATGCCGCGTGCGGTATTCAATCGCGACTTGATGCAGCTTTTTTCGTTGCAATAGGGCGTCCGGCGTGAGCCCGCGGCGCGAAATATAGGTGCTTCGCATCAAGAACGATTGCGCTCGTTGCTCGTTGCATTTCGATACCGGCAATTTGATCGGTACGACTTCCGGCGAGGCGAAAAATGGCGTCGCCACATTGGGAAGCGAGGAAATGTGCGGAACGAATGAAAACGTGGGCTGCGATTCCATTGCGGTGTTTCCGTGAATTTCCGGCGCGGGTACAGGATGCGTCGCGGGCGCGCAAGCTGGGAGCGCGTGCACGCAGAGCAGCGTCGAACAAGCTAAGAATGTAGACGTTTGCACGCGCCGTGAACGTTCGAGGAGCCCCTATTTATTCCGAATCAATCGCAATTCGGCTGCATTGAAAACCTTCAAGGCCCCTGTTGACCCGCCGCCCAATTGACGTTGCCGCATGCGGGAATGGCTGCTTTACCACCGGAAAAAGAAACGCAAACATCATTTGCTTCGACACGCTTGCCGTCACGCAGGTACGCGCGCACCAATGCATCGATCATCTCCATGAGTTGTCGATTGGTGCTCGGGGAGGACGGGTCGGTGAGGAACCGTTTGAAAAAAGGTTCGGCCTTGCTTGGGGCTCCGGTGATTGCGTAAACGGGAATGACACTGCGGCGCACTGTTTGTCCGAGGACAGGGGAGCCGCGTAACAGCCCATTGTTCACGACGAATTCCGAGGCCTTCATGAAATGGCTCAGCGCACTGGGATAGTCTTGTTTCAGCTGGTGAACTTGGGCGAGGCGATAATGCGCAAACCCGAAGACCTCATTTCGCGGCGGAGGGTATTGCACGACTTTTTCATACGCCTGCTTGGCATAATCCAATTTGGCGGGGTCCGCTTGGCCTTCCGCAAGAAAGAATTCACCAAAGGCGAGATACGCGGAGGGTATCCAGGGCGAATAAGGAAAGCCTTGGATCAATTTGAGGTACGTTCGTCGCGCTTTTTCCGCCTGTCCCATGCGTGTATATTCGAGGCCCATGAAATACAATGCATCGTCATTGCATCCGACGCTCTTCGTGGGATCGGTGGTATTGGGTGATTGGCAAAAATTCGGGTGCTTCTGCGTCAGCATTTCATAATAATCAATCATTTTCTTCTGAGCTGCCGGGATCAATCGGTCGCTTTTTTCAATTTCGCGGGCGGCCCGTTGGTCACCTTGTGCCAGACGGTCTTGGGCGGATTGTTTGTCCCGAGCTGCACGCGACGCCAATTCATAATAATCTTCCGCCAATCGACGCATGATCTGTGGTCTGTCCGGAGCGTTTGGCGGAACGCTCGCAAACAACACCTCCATATTTTGGATTTCGGTGATCAGCAGTTGATTGGCTCGGGGCTCCCAGCGTGTTTTACGCGGATCGGCAACAAGCTCGGCAAGGTCGGCGTCGGTCACCGTATTGGGTGTCGGCGTGGGCGGTGCGGTAACCACGGGTTCCGGCTCGGGCTCGGCGACTTGCTGCTGCTTTGACGGTGCGCCGATCACGATGACTTGCGTGTCGCCCTGAGGTTGGTCGGGTACATTCGGTTGCGTCGTTCCACAGGCAACGAGCATTCCGGTCAACCCACCACCCAACCAAGCGCGCCACGTTTTCATGATCGTTGCAGCGTATCAGTCGGTCGGGATCGTGCGGCGATTATTTTTCATCCGGTGCGTGGAGATTCCTTTGCACCACGAGACGAACTTTGCTAGCAAGCGCGCTCCGAACAAGCCGCGCGAGTCATCTCGCGCTCGCAATGACAAGGAGAATTCCCGTGGCAAACAAGGCACCCCTTGCGATCGTCAAAGAACGTTTTGGCGACAAAACAAAACTCGTCGAAGCCATCAAAGGCTTGGCGACGGAAGAACTCTGGTTGGGCCGGACGAACAGCGACCAAGGTGGAAACCGCGGTTTGGACCATGTTTCGAACGCCAAACTTTTGCGCCTTCATGCGACGTTCACCGAGGTCAAGGAGAAGTTCGGCACTCGAGACAAACTCATCGAAGCCGTCTTGACCGCGGAAAATCGCACCAAGGACGCCGGTTACAAGAAGCGTATCGAAGCCTATCCCGTGCCGCGCTTGTACGATCACTTCAAGTCCGCTTCCAAGCGCGCGAAGGCTGCCGCCGCTGCAAAGAAGGCGTGAACTCGACCGTTGGTTTCATCGTCTCCCCTTCGACCTGCGGAGTGTTCGGAGGGGAGACGTTTGGTGTTTGGATGAGCTTGCGGTAGGGCAAGACGAACGGTACATACACTCCGACAAACTCTTCACGTTTCATTCTCACGAACTTCTCTGAGCAGGATTCGGCCTTAGGCGCCGACGGAGACGTAAGAAGTTGAGCACCAACGAGATCGAAAACGACGAGTGGACCACGCAGGACGCGAAAGACCTGTACATGACCGATCGCTGGGGTCGCGGGTATTTTGATGTCAGTGCGGATGGTCGAATCACGGTCGCTCCACTCCAGGAGCGTGGGCGTAAAATCGCGTTGCTCGATGTGGTCGAGCAGGCACGCGAGCAAGGTTTGCGGACACCTTTGTTGATCCGTTTTCAGGACTTGCTGCACCATCGCGTGCGCGCGTTGAACGACGCGTTTTACCGCGCCATTGCGGAGCACAAGTATCGCGGCACGTACCGCGGCGTGTTTCCGATCAAGGTCAACCAACTCAAAGAGGTCGTCGAAGAAATCCTCGAGGCCGGCCGCTTGTATCACTACGGTCTCGAAGTTGGATCCAAGCCGGAGCTCTTCGCGGGCCTCAGCGTGCACACCGACAACGAGTCGCTGATCGTGTGCAACGGGTACAAAGACGAGACCTTCATTCGCACCGCGCTTCTCGGAAGAAAGCTTGGAAAGAAGGTCCTCCTCGTCGCGGAAAAACTCTCCGAAGTTCGCACGATCGTGCGCGTCGCCAAAGAAATGAACGTCGAACCGATGCTCGGTTTGCGCGTTCGTCTCATGACGCAAGGCGCCGGAAAATGGGCCGATAGCGGCGGAGAACACGCCAAGTTTGGCCTGACAACCGCCGAGATCTTGGGCGCGTGTTCCATCCTCGCCGAAGCCGGCTTGAGCAACGCATTCAAGCTCTTGCACTTCCACATCGGATCGCAGGTCCCCGATATCTTGGTGATCAAACGAGCCGTGCGCGAAGCGACACGTCACTACGCCAAACTGCGCAAGATGGGACATCGCATCGAGTACATCGATGTCGGTGGTGGTTTGGCGATCGACTACGACGGTTCGCGTTCGACATTTCATTCATCGATGAACTATTCCGTCGAGGAGTACGCGCGCGATATCGTCTTCAACATCGCCGATGTGTGTGACGACGAAAAAGTTCCGCATCCGAACATCGTCAGCGAATCGGGTCGCGCGATCGTCGCGCATCACTCGGTGCTCGTCGTGCAAGCGTTCGGCTCGATCGAGAAGACCCCCGAAGCGCCGATCGACATCAAGACCGAGGAACACAAGCTCATTGCCAACTTGCTCGACACGCGCGACTCGCTCACGCAGGCGAACCTCGTCGAAGCGTGGCACGACATTTTGCAAGCCAAAGAAGAGTCGGAAAAACTCTTCGAACTTGGTTACTTGAACCTGGACGTCAAAGCGCGGGTCGAGTCGTTGTACTGGGAGATCGCCGAGCAAATTCAGAAGCTGGCGATGACGCTCGAGGCGGAAGAGCGTCCTGAAGATGTCGTCAAGATGCAGAACAACTTGGCGGATCAGTACATCTGCAACTTCTCGGTGTTTCAGTCGTTGCTGGATCACTGGGCGCTGGGCGCGTTGTTCCCGGTCGTGCCGATTCATCGTTTGGACGAACGTCCGAACGCCGATTGCACGCTCGTGGACATCACGTGCGATTCGGAAGGCAAGGTCAGCAAGTTCATCGACTTGTCGGATGTTCGCGACACGCTTCCGCTGCATCCGTTGCGTGGGGAAGAACCGTATTTCCTGGGCATCTTTTTGACCGGTGCGTACCAGGACATCATGGGCGACATCCATAATCTGTTTGGCCGGGTGAATGAAGTTCACGTCTTCCTCGATGACGACGAGGATTGTGGGTATTACGTCGAAGAAACGATCGCCGGAAATCAGATCCGTGAAGTTTTGGCGATGACGCAATACGACACGCCCGGACTCATTGCGAAATTGAAGGCGCAAGTCGACGGCGCCATCAAACAAGATCTGATGAAACCCACCGAAGGTATGCGTCTTTTGGCCGACTACGAACGCGGTTTGAAAGACCAAACCTATTTGAGCTTCTAATCCTCGAGCTCATCCCTTGAACGTCGAACCGCCAAAATCCCCGAATGGTTCGTCTCGTTCCCGTACCGCCGCTTTGAATCCCACCTCCGCCGCGCGCTGCTGAAATGCGTAACCTTCCGGCGTGTGGCGAGTGATTCCATCGAAAAACGTGCCCAACACCTGAAGCGATTGCAATCCCGCCGCGTGCATCGTTTGGTTCACCAAAAGCTTCATCATGACGAGCTGATTGATCGGGTTACGCGCAATTCGCTCCAGTAATATCTCGAAACGTTCGTCCAGACGCTCCATGGGTGCGCATTCGATGGCGAGCCCCCATTCGACGGCTTCTTTTCCGTTCAAGCAATCGCCGGTAAACAAGAGGCGCTTTGCTTTCTCGGGCCCGATGCGCAGAGCCCACACGGACGTTGTCGGACAGCCCCATACGCGGGCGGGCGGATAACCGATTTTGGCATTTTCTTCAATGACGAGCAGATCGCTGCACAAGGCCATATCGGTGCCGCCCGCGACGCAGAATCCATGCACTTTGCAAACGACGGGTTTGTTTGCATGAAACAGACTCATGAAACCGCGTACGTTGCGGGACATCATTTGATAATCGATGACGGGATCCCAGACCGCTTTCGGATCGTGATTGCGTGAAGTCACTTTGGGATCGACCGGTGAACCATCGGGGAAATTCGTGAACGTATCGGTTCCATGCTCGTCGTCTCGAAGATGTTCGGCATTTTGAACGAGGTCGTAACCGCCGCAAAATCCTTTGCCATTTCCCGCTAGAGCGATCACGTGTACGCGCGGGTCGAGGTCCGCGCGTTCGACGCAATGGGCAAGTTCAATGGGCAAATCGGGCGTGATTCCATTTCCGCGCTCGGGGCGATTCAACGTAATGCGCGCGATGCGTCCCGTCACTTCGTAGGTCAATGTTTTGAGTGTATTCATAGGGCCAACCGAGAAAGGGCGAGGTGATGTCGAGGTTGAATTCGGACCTATCATAGATTGGGGTACGATGAAAGCGGTGTTCTTTTCTTGCCCTTCAGCCGGCAACCTGGTACGTCACGGCCGTTCGGCATATCGCCATGACGACGACGAGCGCCAAAGATCCCCTTTCGAAAGCGAGCCTCGCGATGGCTCGTTATTCCGACGGTGATTCCCGAGCGTTTGTCGAAGTGTACGACGAGCTCGCGACGGGATTGTATCGGTATTTGCACAAACTGACGCGAAACGGCGCGGCCGCCGAGGACTTGCTCCAGCAAACATTCCTGCGCATGCATGATGCCCGAGGTCGGTTTGCACCGGGAGCATCCGTGGAACCGTGGGCATTTTCCATTGCGCGTCGGCTATTCATTGATTGGTATCGACAAACTCGCCATGTCGTCGCCGCAGGCTTGTTCGACGACGATATCCTTCCGACCGCGGAGCCTGACGCCGAGGCTATTCTTCACGGATATCAATTGGCCGAGCGTCTCGAGCGAGCATTGCAGGCATTACCGCCGCAACACCGGGAAGTCTTTTTATTGGTTCGCGAGCATGGATTGAGTTTGGCGCAAGCGGCCGAAGTTCTGGGAATCACGCAAATTGCCGTCAAGATGCGAGCACATCGGGCTTATGAAGGATTACGGGCAGCATTCGAAGAACCAGCGAATGAACGGAGGGAAATGTGAACGGTCCGCCTGCTTCTTTGCGTGACCGGGTCCTCGAGACGGCCGCAAATCGTCCTTCGGCGACACGAACCACGCATCGCCAACGCCGCTTGGCGCTGATGATTTTGATTTTGGCCTTGCTCGTCGCGTCGAGCTCGATGTTGGCGGCAAATCATGCCGAAATGCCCGCGCGCCCGATTGCGTACTTGGTGACGATGGTCTCCACCTCGTTTGTCTTGGCGATTGCCGCCGCGTATTCGATGCTCGCTCCGACGTCATCGGCATTGGGTCGATCATCGCGATTTTATTCGGGTTTGATGATTATCGCGCCGTTTGCCCTGGCGATTGCCGCGTTGCTTGCGAATTTCGTCGCCCCTTCGACGTGGATCATGCCGGAAGGTGTTCGAGCGCCGCATATTTCTTGTTCCACGATTACCTTGGTCACCGGAGCCGGTCTTCTCGTCGTGTTGATGTTCTTGGAGCGGTATTCCGCGACAAACTCCGTCGTTCTGAAAGGGGCGAGTCTCGGCGTCGTCGCTGCGGCTTGGGCCACGCTGTTCATTTCGATATCGTGTCCATTTACGCATCCAATGCACGTCATCCCGACGCATATTTTGTTGCCCGTCGTGCCGCTCGTTTTGGGTGGTGCCGTGGCCGGCGCCCGCGTCTTGGCGATGCGGGCGAATCGAATGAAGTAACGGCGAAGCATTCGCGCGTTAACCATCTCTTCAGAGAATCACCTCGGATTCAGCAGCTCGCATACGGGTGGGACAAACGCCGTCGTCCACCGAAACGAATACATCCAAGCGTCCAGCATTTCTTTGCCCATCGGTTCGGTCCACGACTGCACGAACACGTACGAGCCCGTTCCCTGACACACCGGCACGAGGATCGCCCGCACATACGCCGAGCTGTTCGCGATCGACCAAGCTCGTTCAACCGCGTCTCCGAGTGGCAAACGAATGGATCCGCCCGCCACGGGGTAAAGTTGTCGGCCTCCCGAGCCTTCGTAAAACCCCTGGGCGATGTCTTGAAATACTTCTTCCGTGAATCGAGGCACCGTCATTTTGTCCGACACGAGGAGCACGCCCGAGGTGCCGTACACCGGCGCATTGATGCGCACTTCGGCCGCTCCTTGGCCGATTTGGCCGACAAACCCCATCGGCGACGCGCCCGTGATCCCCAACCAACGACTCGAATAGGTTTGCCCGAATAAAACACCTTTTTCCGGTTGCATCGGCGCCGGCGCCGCAGGAATCACGTAATTACCAATCGGCGCAGCGGGCGGTGGGTCCGCGACGAGCGTCGTCAATACCTTTGCCACATCGCTTGCCATGGGTTTGACCAGGCCTCGGGTGATTCCGACATTTTTGCCGGCCATGGAGACCTCGAGTCCCCCGCCAAGACACGTCGGTGCTCGAGTGATCGTCTGGACAAACTCGACGGCATCGGCTTCCGTGTCCCACGTGGTCGTCCACAAAAGCCCCGCGGATCCGTCTGTGCCAGCTAGCAGCGTATATCGATCGCCGGCCCAACCGGCGGCTGCCTTGCCGGCTTGATCCACGGGCGCGCATTCGGAAAGCAGCACGCGTATTTGCAGTTCCCCCAGCGTATCGCTCGAAACGATGCGAGCTCCCGGCGGCGTTGGCGGAAGTTTTACCGGAACGGGCAATTCGCCGGCGAGGTACTTGTCGGCATGCAGCACTTGTTCCGTGGATTTGGGCGTAATGGTGAAGACCGTATTGACGAGGGAAAGGCCGCCCGCCCGATACAAATCGGCCACCAATCCGGCGCCCGCGTGATAGGGAAACAGAAGGCGCTCGCGAGTCAGCGGGGAAGCCGTTTGCAGCGCCTTGCCGCGCTCGCTTTGCACGAATTGGTGGATCGGAATGGTCCGAACGACATCGGAAAGACGCCGAATCGCGCGAGAAAACGGTATTCCGTGATCTGCCGCTTGAAATGCAACCATGGCCAGCATCGCGTCGCCTTCCAAAACCGCGCGATAAGCCAATTGTTCGTCCATTCCCGATATCGAATCGACATTCGGACGAGGAAAACTCTGGTCTTGCAGCGCATGCTCGATTTCATGCGCCAACGTTCCGAGCTGTTTGTCCGCCTCTTGTTTTGTTCGCGGTTGCGAATTCTGAACGACGATATGGCGGCGTTCGCGATCGTAAAATGCAATGACTTGCTCTTCCAACACTTCGAGCGACGTCGTGGTTCGTTGATTGGCGAGCGGAGCCAAATGAAATCCCTGAATGAACGCTTCTTCCGCCGCCTGGTCTCGAGGATCGGGGGCTTGGCCAATCCGTTCGCGCAGCGCCGATAAAAACGTCTTTTCGTCGAAGAGATACACCGGCACGGGCGCACGTAAGGACAAACCTCGCAAGCTCGCAACTTCGAGCATGAGGTTATTGACGCGCTCGGGCGTAAGCGGCGGGATGGACTTTGCGACGGGCTGCACGGTCGGGGAGGGGTTCGTCGACGTGCAACCGACCAGCAAAATGGGCAAAAGGAGCGAGAAGCGCGGCATTTTAGGTTGGGACTCGAGACGAATCGTAAGACCCGAGCGTGATGGTTTGGCAATCCGGACGGGATGTCAAGACCCGATGCGCGATGTTCGATGGACGAGCGCCGAGCTGCTTCGAGCGAAATAGGCTTGGCGCATGTTGCGTCCGGATACGCGCGTAAGGTCGCCAGTCGTTCCCGTCGACGCCAAGCGTGTGACCATAACAAACGGAGCTCGTACGTTGCAGCGCTGCATCGTTGCTACGAAGCAAAGGTGCAGCGCCATGACGAACGTTCGTCGTATCGTCGCTACGAACCTGCGAGTCAGCGTATTCAGGGCTGGATCCGGGTTGGTTGAACGATCAGGCGCGAGGGATCAGAACGCTACGGCGAACCCACCGAAAGCTTCGGGGGCGCGGCAAGCCGAGCGTGATGTGTATCGTTGTGTCGACGAACGCCAGTCCGAAGCCCTGCGTCCAGCGACGTCGTCGGCACCTGTCGAACCGGCCAAGGCATCGACCATGCTGCGCGTCAGATCGCCGACTTCACTTCCGTCGACGCGATCGGAGATCGGCGCTCGGGATGCTCGCGGCGAGGATCCATCTCCGAAAAAGGGATTGCTGAGATTCGCACGCGCTTCGCTTCGGCCAATGCGTGTACCGACCTTCCAAACGCCTTTGCCGGTGTCTTTGGACGCTTCCAAGACGTGCGAAGCCAACTTGGCGCGCAGCGATTTCGTTGCTGTCGTGGTGGCTTGCGTTGCCGCAGCTTCCGCGGCCTTTTCCGCACCGCTGCTCGTGATTTTGCTCCACAAAGCCGATGCTTTCGCCTTCATGATCGGCGTCAGTTTCCCCATGATCGCTCCTGTGGCGATGCCGATCGCCGTATCGGTGCCGAAGTCTTGCAACGAATAACCTCGCGGCGACAAGAATTGCAATCCATTCAGCACGGCGGAATCAATCGCCGCGCCAAAGACGACCGCGCCAAACCCGCCGACGGTTGCACCAAGCCCGGCGGTGGCTCCACCAACGGCACCTCCGGCGGCGATTCCTACGTACGTGGTCCAGCTATTCCAATTCCAAGCTGCGGGATTCCACGTTCCATTCGTCGACATGCCTCCGGCATACGCTCCAACGCATACCGCCACGACGATGACCAGGAAGAAGAAGTGCCCCGAAGGATCCGAATACACGATGGGGTTGTTGTTCGCGTACGCGTAGGGATTCAATGACGTGGGCGCATTTTCAGGACCGCCGAAGAGCTGCGAATCCGCCGTCAAGAATCGTCCCGTGTACGGATCGTACGCGCGAGCGTGAAAATCGTAGAGTTGGCTGTCTCGATCCCATTCCTTGCCCGTGAACTTCGAGCGGAACATGTCCGTTCCCGGGCTCGCCGATTGCACGATTTCGCCGTACGGCTTGTATTCGGCGCGAGCGACTTCGACGCCCAGCAGGTTTGTCACGACGCTCGCGGACGAAAGATGGTTGTTGTGGAAGAAATACGTTCCCGCGGTCGGAACGCCCCATCCATTGCCGCCTTGATCGAGCGCTTCTTCGGTGTAACCCACGTTCTCCACGTTCGAGGGTTGGCAGGCCGCCAGGAACGACGCCATGACCAAGGGGGTGGCCAAGGCAAACACCGGGTGACGTCGAGCGTAATGCGTTGTCGGAGGAGCAAACCAGGCGCGCAGTTTGTCTTGGATACGGGCCAGACGTCCCGAAAGCACCTTGCGCAACACAGCGCCCAAGGCCGACACCAAACCAAACGTCAGCAGCGTTTTCGCGAGCGAACGCACCCAAGGACGCATCCACGCCGCTTGCAAGCGGTTCTCCGCATACGCGCGCAAACCGGCCAAGCTGCGCGTGTTGTAATGGTCCTTCATGCGATCCAGCGTTTGCAGATCGAACATCAGATTCGCTTGCGCGCCGGAATCCGTGACGATCGAAGCGACTCGACCCGCGGCATCGTTGATGTACTTCGTGCGGATCTGCCGATTGTCCGGTAATACCGTGACTTCGTAGTTCGGCGTGATGTAATACGTCGTCGTCAGGTTGTCGTCGACCTTCTTGATGCGTTCGCCGAGGGCGTCATATTCGAAGGAATTGACTTCGTCATTGGTGTTTTTGACGACGCGTCGAAGCCGATTTTCTCCGTCGTATTCATACGTCCAGGCCACGCTATCTCGGGTTTGGCCCGTACGATTTCCGGCGGCATCGTACGTCGCGGTGTAACCATTGGGTCCGGAAACAACGCGATGACCTACGTAGCCGAACGTCGCGCCTTCTTTGCTCGTCAGGTTTCCCGCCGCGTCGTAGCCGAACGTCATTGGACCATAAACGCCCGTCGCGTAGATTAATTGTCCTCCCGCGGAATACTGGAAGTATTGGGTTCGTGTGGCGTCGCGCCGATCCTGAATCCCTGTAATGCGGTGGAACGCATCCCACGTGTACGCGTAATCGAGCAACGTCGTCGTTCCCGCCGTCGTCTTCGCCGTGGACAAACGCGCGGCCACGTCATACGAGTGTTCGCGAATCGTGTTATTCGCGTACGTTACTTTGCCGGGATGTCCCGACGCCGTGTAGTTTTCGTACCGCGCATATTCCGCGGTGCCGATGGCCAATTTCGACAGCAATCCCTGGGAATTGTAGGTCCTGTCGAGGACCGTTCCGTCAGGATAGGTGAAACTACGCAATCGACCTTGCGGATCGTAGCTGCTGGAAACTTGATACGTCGTCGAGCCGACGGTGATGGCATTGCTCGAAATGCGCCCGTCGGGCGTATATCCGAAGGTATTCGTCGACGAGGGCGCGGATTGTCCGACGGTGGTCACTGTTGCGCTGGTGATGCGACCCAAAGCATTCGTTTGCGCCGTGTCGTCATAACCAAACGAAATCGTTCGTTTTCCAACGACGGTTTTCGTGATGGGTCGCCCCAACGTGTCGTACGCGTATTGAATGACCTGGCCATTGCCATCGGTTGTCTGGGTCAACCACCCCGAAGCACCATTGTAGGTATTCGTCGTCGTGCCTCGATCCGGCGATGTCGACGAAATGATCCGACCAAACGAGTCGTATTGCTGCGTCGTGGTGCCGGCGGCATCGGTGACGCGAATGCGCCGTCCAAGATTGTCGTATTCGAAAGAGGTGGTCCGATTGTCACCATTGACTTGGCGCAACACGTTTCCATCGACATCGAGATACCGCAGGGATGTCCGTGGCGAGGTCGAACCGACGCCTTCAATCGTCGTTTCGGAGACCACGCACTTATCGCACGTGATGAGATTCACGGCGTAGGAAACCTGAGTCGTGTTTCCAACCGGGTCGACGATTTGGGAAATTCGTCCCATCCAATCGCGCGTGTACGTCGTGCCCGTGGTCGGATCCGGCGTCGTGGTGTTGTTGTCGTCGAAGAAGGGCACCGTTTCTTTCTTGACTTCGCCGAAAGCATCGAATTCGCGATTCACGACGACCGGTTGCCCGTCGGTCGTGCTTTGCGATTCCGTGCGATACGTGCGGCCGCGTCCGTCCACGTATTCGCGTTCCCAGCGCCAATCATCGGCGGTCCAACTGTTCCGTTGATAGGTTTGTCGGTACTTACCTTTCGGACCGGATCCCCACAAGATACGCATGACCGGCGTCACGATGCCCGCAGGCGACGTCGCCGACGCAATGACCAATCGACCCAGTCCGTCGAATTGGTTCGTCACGGTATTACCATTGGAATCCGTTTGAGCTGCAAGCGTTCCAAATCGCGGATCGTAGGTGAACGTCGTCGTCAGACCGAGCGGCGCTGCAACGCGCGATTGCGCAAGGGGGAACGTGCGGTAATCCGGATCGTACGTCGTGACTTCAGCGATGGTCAGCGGCATGGAGGCGCCGGCGGGAGTCAACCCCGGCGTGGTTTTCATGGTCATGTTGCCATGCACATCATACGAAAACCACGTGTCCTGCCACGTCCCATTGGCATCATCGAATTCCGAGAGTCTCGTGACGTTCGTCCCGGTGTAATAACGATCGGCCCACTTTTTCACGCCCGTGCAATTGCACGAACCATTGATGATTTGGCAGTAATCCCCGACGCGTGTATACGTGGGGTACGCAAGTTGCCAGGCCGAGGTATTGTTCAGCCACGTCGTGCAGGTATCCACGTCGTCGCGTCCGTCTCCGTACACGCCGTAATCGCGCATGATCGTGAGATTGCCGTAATCGTCGTAGATGTACGCTTTGCCGGTCGTGAAGCTGGTCGAATTCGCCGCGAAAGGCTCCGTGTGGGTCATCGATTCGCCCACGGGTAACACTGCAAAGACCCCGGGATTGGTCTGGACCACTCCGTAATCGCGCAAGGTGACGATTTTATTCGGGCCGCCCGTATTGGGCATTTGGCGTGATTCTTTGACCGATCCCGTCAACGGAAAGTCTTGATGGTACAGCGTTTCGCGCGTCACGATGGGGCCGACCTCCTTGATCGAGGCAAACCCCAAAAAGCCGCGCCCTTCCGTATTCATCAAACCGCCGGTGTACGTATATTGATACGCCTCGCCCGTCGGGGCGTTTTCCTCGGACACCAGCGTCGATTTCACGACGTACATGGGCCCGTAAATGGCTTGCTTCGCGGGCGGAGCGTCATTGGTCGCTCGAGTGTGCACATTCGGGTCGTTCAGCGCGCCGTACGTAATGGCGACCGAATTTCCAATGCCCGTCGTCACGGTTTTCAAAAAGTCTCCGGCGTCGTCGCCATTGGCCAAAAACACGTGGAACGTGCCGATGTCGTCTTCGCCGGCCGCGCCCATTTCTTGGCGGATGAAGTCCGATTTGCCGTCGCCGTCGAAATCGCCGACATGGACCAGAGCCTGATCGGCGCGCGAGCTGCCCTGATAAATGTCGCCCGTGCTGCCATTCACGCCGGGGTAAAACACGTCGAATGTGCCGTTCCCTCGCGAAACGTACACGCCGAACGTGTACCAGGCATCGTCGGCCCGAGAGCCGAATTCCCGACGAATAAAGTCGGTTTTCCCATCACCGTTGTAATCGAACGGGATGATCTCGACACTATCGCCATTGAAGGTCTCACCATGGTAGTCGTTGCCCGTGGGAGTGACTTTCTCGAAAATACCATTGGCGCCGGTCGAGAAATACACACTGAAGGTATTGGCCGGGTCGACCACGGACCAGCTACCCGCTGCTTGGCGAATGAAGTCGGTTTTCCCGTCGCCATTGAAGTCGCCCGGAATGATTCGACACGAACCCGGCGTCAGACCGAGGGAGCCTGGAACGTACACCATGACGTTTTTTCGCAGCAAGTCTTGGTGAATGTCGTTTGGCGCGGCTTGCCCCGGTGTATAAACCGAAAACGTTCCGTCGCCCAGCGAGTAGTAGACATCGACCGTGTGATTGTACTCGGCGTATCCGCTGTCGCGCTCGCGACGCAAGAAATCCGTTTTCCCGTCGCCATTGAAGTCGCCGGGAATGAGATCGACGTACCGACCATCGAGGGTCGCGCCAAACAGGTTGCCTTGGGGCGTAACGACGGTGAATTCTCCATTGTAGCCCGTGGAGAAGTACACGTTGAACATGCTGTTGGGCAGATTCCTCGAAAAGTCGTCGCGCTGCTGGCGCAAGAAATCACCCCGACCATCGCCATTGAAATCGCCCGTGATGATATTGACGCCGCCATCGCCGGACATCTTGCCCTGATAGGGATCCTCCCAGGATACGGTTCCCGGAAAAATGGCGTCGAAACCTCCCGTGGGTTTGGCGGCATAAACGCCGAACGTGAGGTACGCATCGTTGTCCCAATCGCCCTTTTCGCGACGAATGAAATCCGTTCGCCCGTCACCATTGTAATCGAGCGGGAAGATTTCGATCAAATCGCCGCGCATCCAATCATTGAAGAACGGGCCGGCATATTCCTGGGCTATGAATGCTCCGCCGCTCGTCGACGTGTAGCTTTGGAAATTTCCCACTTCGTCGTTGTCCCAGCCGCCTTTTTCAAAACGCAGGAAGTCCGAACGTCCATCGCCGGAGACATCCCCCATCACCAAGAATGCCCCGGGATCGAAGCGCATTCGATGCTGGTAATCATAAGGAGCCGCCCCGTTCGGCCCGTCCCAGGAAAACTTCTGCGTCCCCGCCGCGTTGCTGTTGTAATTAAAACGCGTCTCCGGCAGACAAACTCCGAGCGCATCACATTCCGCCACGTTATCCAACAGGCTGCGTTTGGTGAGCCCCGACGTTTGGTAGGTCAAACGATATTGCCGCACGAGCTCCTCGCCCTGGGCCGTCGTGACGTACGTCTTGATCGCGGAAAGCCTCTGGTTCGTTGCGATCTTTTTCCCGGCGACATAAACGAACTCGACATCGGGGCGCGCTTCGTATTCGAATCCGACGCGACGCAATTTCAACGACGGTGCCGAGGCGTGTTTCGTGTATTGAATCGACGACGGATACAGCTGATCGCCATTCAAAGCATGCGTGACCTCGTAATAGTTGCCGTTCGGGTCCTGCATTTGCTTGAGCGACCAGCTCCGCGGCGTGATGTTATCGCTGAACGTCGGCACGACGTTTGTCTCGCCCATCGACGCGACATTGCCTGTTTTGTCGACGACTTCGAATCGGCACGGCCCCGTGCCGCACGAGCCATACGAACGAATCCGCGTGTACGTGGTCAATTCCGTTCGGTATTCCGTACCCGCCGCGCCGTACGTTCCCGCAATGGCGACGAGCCTCTGACCATCCATGCAAAAACGATCATTCGCGTCGCCATTGACACTTCCACGCACGCCGTCTTGCGCCATGGTTCGTGGACATCGCGTAATCGTCGGCAATCCGGAGAGCGACCAGCCCACGCCCACCATGCCATTGCCGCCGCCGCTGCGATACCCGAGCGACAATTTGGGCGCCACTCCGCGAATCCCAGGCGGAAGATCCAATGGAATCGAATACGTCGCCGCACCTTGCGCATCCACATTGAAGTCGCCTTTGAGCTCCCCGAAAGGCATCGTGGGTTGATTGGCCAGCGGCAATGAACCCGCGCCGGTATTGACCATCGCCGCATTGGACATCGGATACACGCGGACTTCCGCAAGCGACAAATAGTTTGTCCCGTTGAGCTGCACCTTGACGTACCGTGCCGAACGATTGGCCGTCAACGGCAGCACCGGCGGCGCTTGCCCCGCGTAATTGATGCTCGTCCACGTGGATGCGTCGTCCGAAAGTAGCAGTTTGAAATTCGTCAATCGCTCCGCACAGCAGTCCGTGCGATTGTACAATTCGACAACGCCCACGTTGTGCGAGGCTCCAAGGTCTACTTGCCACCACGCCTGCGCTTCGATATTCGTGTGACTGACCGAGCCATTGCCATAATTGCCACTCGTAATGCCATCGACCGCTCGAGATGGTACACCACCGGCAATGGTGCTCGATTGCGTGGCGGTTTTCCCCTGCGCCAAGTTCGGCGGGCCAAACACTTGAAGCTCCGCGAGCGTCATGTATCGTCCCGTCGAACCATTCAGTTGCACCCGGACATACCGCGCGCTGCGATTGATCGCGAAGGTCGTTTGATTGACCACCGCTCCGGCAAAAGTGAAATCCTGCCAGTTCGCTTGATCATCCGAAACACGGACCTTCAAATCGCTCAACTGGTCTGAACAGCAATCCGTGCGACCCCACAACACGACGGTGCCGATGAATTGAGGTGATTGTAAATCCACTTGAATCCAAGGATTTACGTCGTTCAACGTATGCGCGATGGATCCGCCCGCCCACAAGCCGTTCGTATTGCCGTCAATGGCGCGGCTCGGGTCGGCTCCATAGGCGATACTCGACGACGTCGCCGTCTTGCCGAGGGCCAAATTGGTGCCGGCAATCAAGGCTTCTTCCGCCTCGGCCACGAAATCGTCTTCTTCCAAAAACGCTTCATCGCTCGCCCCGCAACCCGGGGTGACGACAATCGCCGCAAGGGTGCTCAGTAGGAGCAATTGACGAAGCCATTGCTTACGAAACGCCGGGTTTTTCGGATCCGCGGGCGCTGCGTCGAGCAAGGGAGTTGGTTGATTCATACGAGGTACTCCTGTCAAGTCGCACCGTGGCACCAAAGCCTTCGTTGTGACCATGGGTGGAGTTTTGAGGGCACCTGGTAGAAGTTTGATGTGCACGCCAACAGATCGGCGCACGGCGTGAAAGAAACGACGACAAGTCCAATCTTTCGTTCACAAACGGTCGCGACCGACCACCTATGCGTCCGACATGGTCGCCTCGGTTTTTGTCGCGCATGAAACGCGCTCCGATGGTGCCATGGAAAGGTTGTGTCGTGGGCATTGGTATGGCTCGCGGTGTCGGGTTGAAACGCGGAGGTGCTTTTCGAGTTGGCATGATGGGTGAAAAATGAAAAACTCTCGCGCCTCGGTGCGAGCAGACGGTGCATCCAATATGACGAATGGTTTGGGAGGAAAAACGTGATTCGGATTTTCATTGCCGACGATCATTCCATCGTGCGTCAAGGTATTCGGCGTTTGATTGAGCAGCAGCCGGATATGTTGGTCGTTGGCGAAGCGAGCGACGGGCGAGGGGTTCTTTTGGCCCCCGGGCGTGAGCAATGGGATTTGCTGGTGCTGGACCTGTCGTTGCCGAAGGTCAGCGGGATCGAGGTATTGCGGCGAATGCGTCAGGAAACGCCCGACTTACGGGTCGTGATTTTATCGATGTACCCCGAAGATCAATATGGTTTGCGGCTTCTGAAAGAAGGAGCGGCGGCCTATTTGTCGAAAGACATGAACGCGGACGAACTGCTGCTCGCATTACGCGCCGTGGCTTCGGGAGGTACGTACTTGACGCGCAGTTTGGCCGAGCAAATGCGGCAAGGCGATCAAACCGTATCGCTTCATTCTCGCCTCAGCGCGCGAGAGCATCAGGTGTTCACGCTCTTGATTCAAGGGCGGACGGTATCCGATATCGCGTCGGAATTGAATCTCTCGGTCAGCACCGTCAGCAATCACTTGGCCAAAGTCAAAGAAAAGCTCAATGCTCGTACGGTGGGTGAAATCGTCAGTTACGCCCATCGAGCGGGATTGGTGGGCCCGTGAATTGGGTTGTCGGCGGATATGCATGACCACGTTTCGGTGGTTTTGATCCGTTCGCGTAAAGCGGCGAGGTTTGTCAGATCGAGCGATTCGAGGTACGCCAAACGTTCGGTCGGCGATGGTACAGACACTTGCTTTCATTCGGCAAGCCACCGCGATGACCGACTGGCGCCAAAAAGTGCCCGGCACCGTTGAAAAGCCGGTATCCCACGAAACGGCTTTCTGGTATCTTCGTCCCGTGGCCTCGAGTCTGTCCGTTTTTTGCACCGCATTGTTGCTGTTCTCGACGGGTTGTCAACACACGATCCCGCGCGTGTGTACACCCATCGCGCCTGCAGAAAAAATACCCGATCCGCCGTCGCTGCAAGTGTGTCGCGAGGTGAATGCCCCGGACAAACGCGCCTGGCTCGAAGCTCCGGGGGGATCGATTCAGGTCGATTTGGACACCGCCGAGTACGAGCTCGATAGCGCAGTCATTTGGAAATGGATTGGCGACGCAGTTCGCGGTGTGACACTTTATTATGGGCGTTTTCCAGTCCCCAAGAGCAATTTGATCATTCGTCCGCGGTCCGGTCGAGGAGCGATTTGGGGCGAAGCGTCGGGGCGCACTGCGCAGCCGACCGTGAAAATTCAATTGGGCCGACAAACCCGGGCCGAAGACTTGGCCGAAGATTGGACGTTGACCCATGAAATCGTGCACCTCGCATTTCCCAATATGGTGCGCGAGCATTTGTGGATCGAAGAAGGTCTGGCCACGTATGTCGAGCCCTTGGCCCGTTACAAAGCCGGGGTTTTGACTGAAGAAGCCGTGTGGTATGAATGGCTGCACGCCATGCATCAAGGGCAGCCCGAAGCAGGCGACGCCGGATTGGATCATACGCCGACGTGGGGTCGCGTGTATTGGGGCGGAGCGCTATTTTCTCTCGTGGCGGATGTCGAAATTCGCCGTGTCTCGAACAATCGCGCGGGTTTGCGGGATGCTTTGCGCGGCATTAGTCAAGCCGGCGGGTCATTGTCGGTTTGGTGGAAAATCACCGACGCTTTCACCATTGGCGATCGCGCGACCAAAACCAATGTATTGATGACGGAATACGAAAAAAGACGCGCTGCTCCCGCTCCCGTCGATTTGGAAGACTTATGGTCGAAACTCGGCATCCGAATCGAAAACGGTCGCGTCGTGTTCGATGAAAATGCACCGCTCGCCGCCGTGCGCCGAGGCATTGTGAGGGATTGACGAGACCGAAGGGGAGGGGATATGCTCGAGCCATGAACCGATCAACCTTCGCTTTGGTACGTACAAGTCAAACCCTTCTCGTTGCCTCCGCCATAATGTTGGCTGCTTGCAGCGGCAATGGCGGCGGAACCACCGGCGGCAATTCCGGCGGCCAAGGTGGAATTGGCGGGGCCGGAGGCTCCGGAGAAAGCAGCAGCTCCAGCGGCAATGGCGGCAGCATGAGCAGCTCGAGCAGCAGTGGCAGCATGAGCAGCTCGAGCAGCAGCGGGAGCATGAGCAGCTCGAGTAGTGGTGGCGGCGGTTCGCCGGGCATGATTGTCGAACCTTCGGATCCCGGGGCGGGGGACGTGGCCTTCGTCATTCGAGCCGACCAGGACGTGCACGCGATCAGTCCGTTGATTTATGGCATCAATCAAGTCCGCGATTTGGACACGAATCAACGGGGTACGACGTTGGTGCGTATGGGTGGTAATCGCCTGACCGCATACAATTGGGAAAACAATGCCTCGAACGCCGGTACGGATTACATCAATCAAAGCGACGATTATTTGATGATGGGTCTGCCCAACGGCGACAAAGCCGGTGAAGCCGTACGGGCGCGAGCAGCCACGGCATTATCGAAAAATGCCGCGTTTCTCGCGACCATTCCGATTTGTGGATATGTCGCGGCGGACAAAAACGGAGGAGGGGACGTCAATCAGACGCCCAATTACCTCCAAACACGATTCCGAAAAACCGTCGCTCGTAAAAATGGTGCGTTTTCCCAAACCCCCGACCTGGCCGATGATTCCGTCTACCAAGATGAATTCGTCGCGTTCCTGAAAACAGCATTTCCCGCCGCGTTTAATGGCAGCCAAGCCCAATTTCTCTTTTCGCTCGACAACGAGCCGGACCTTTGGTCGAGCACCCATCCGCGCATTCACCCGAACGCCGTCGGTTATGCCGAGCTCGTGCAAAAGGACATCGACTTTGCCAAAGCCGTCAAAGACGTCGCTCCGAACGCGCTCGTCACCGGGTTTGTCTCGTATGGATACAACGGTTACACGACGTTGCAAAACGCGCCCGATCAAAATGGCAACTTTATCGAATATTGGCTGGATGCCATGAAAAACGCCGAAATGCAGGCCGGTAAGCGCGTCGTCGACGTGCTCGATTTGCATTGGTATCCCGAAGCACGCGGAAATGGCCAACGAATCACGGGCGACGATACATCGGCGGCATCCGTGCAGGCGCGAGCGCAAGCGCCGCGATCGTTATGGGATCCCACGTACAAAGAAGACAGCTGGATCGCGAATGACGTCCTCCAAGGGCCCATCGCGCTCTTGCCGTGGATCAAAGCGAAAATCGACGCACATTATCCAGGCACCAAGATTGGTTTTACCGAGTATTGGTACGGCGGAGGAGCGAATATCTCGGGCGCGTTGGCGGAAGCCGACGTCTTGGGCATTTTCGGCCGCGAAGGCGTGTTTTTGGCCAATATGTGGGAACTCAACAACAACGTCGACATGGCGTACACCGCCTTGCGAGCTTTCACCAGTTACGACGGGCAGGGGAGTCATTTCGGCGATACGTCGGTGCACGCAACATCGAGCGATGTGGGCAAAGCGAGCGTATATGCGAGCATCGATGCGCAAAATTCCGGACGAATGGTGCTCGTCGCCATCAACAAAACCACCGGTTCCCTCAAAGCTTCGATGCAGCTCGCGGCGTATGGCAATTACAAGACCGCGGAGATTTGGCAAATCACGAGCGCCAAAGCGGACCTCGTTTCCGCCGCTGCATTGCAAGCAAGTGCGACAAACGGGTTTGTCTACGACATGCCGGCCCTCAGTGTATCCGTGATTGTTCCCAAACCGTGATGCTCGATTGAGTTTGCCCGCGACTCACGTTGCCGGCCGATACAATACATCCGAGCGCAGAACGTATTTCGTCCCTTCCGTCACGGGTTTTCCCGCGTGCAGCAGTTTGTGCTGAAATAACAGCGATTCTCCGGTTTTTGGCACGATTGTCTGCGATTGCTCGGGAAAATCCGTCTCGCCCCCGGAAAAACCTTCATTCAAATACACCATCAGCGTCAGCAAACTCTGCGTACCCCCTTCGCCGGCGTAGGATTGATCCTGGTGCAGCCCGAATTGTTGCCCCACTTCATAACGATAAATACGCAACGGCAGATAAATGCCCACGACATCCATGCCGATTCGCCCGCGATCGCCCATTTCGGTCGTCATGCGCGCCGGCACGTGCGGACGAATGCGCCTGAAAAGTTCATCGGCCAATGCCGGATCGCGAAGCACTGCCGTCGTACTGCTCCGAATACGTGTGTCGACAACCCGCCCGGATTCCGCGTTCACGGTTGCCGCAAGCCAAGGCCCCGGTTTGCCCTGCTCCAGGATATTCGCGCATTCTTCCGTAGTAAAAAGCGCAGGCACCGTCCAAAGCAACGGCGCGGTAAAGTCGAAATGCCCGACGTAGAGTCCCATACCTCGAGCATGAACCAAAACCAAGCCTTTGTCCATCCGTGTTCAAAGCAGCTCGGGCGGACAATCTCAATTCGCGTTTTCCGCCGCCGCTTTCTCCGATTCCTCCGAACGTCCCGCTCGATACAACAATGCACACACGCCGAGCACAATCAGTAAGCCGCCCACGATGGCCGCCGTTCCTTCGAGGTACGTGAACTTCTTCGACGCAAAATGCACCGCGTCGAGGGTTCGCGCAAAACCCGAATCTCGCCACCGACCGGCACCCGCCACGACAAACGCGATGAGCACTCCGGCCAAACCTTCACCGGCGATCATGCCCGACGCTGCGAGCACCCCGGGATCATTTTCGCCTTCTTTTGCTTTTCGCCGCGATTCCACCAGGCTCCGCACGATCCCACCCACGTAAATCGGCGTCAGGCTGCCCAATGGCAAATAAATTCCCACGGCAAACGCCAACCCGGGAAGACCCGCCAGCAAAGCGCAAATCGACAAACCCGCGCCCGTACCCACCAGCCCCCAAGGCAACGATCCCGACAAAACGCCCTCAATGACCGTTTTCATCAATGTCGCTTGCGGCGCCGGCAATTCCGGCGACCCAAACGTAAATGCATTGCCGAGCAGCAACACCGTCCCGGCAATCGCCCAACAGGCGCACGCCGCGCCGATGTATTGACCAAGCTGCTGTTTGGCCGGCGTCGCGCCCACGAGCTGCCCGGTCTTCAAGTCTTGCGAAATATCGCCCGCTTTCGACGCGGCGATACACACCACGGTCCCGACGGTCAAAATCGCCGCCCGCGCCGATGGATCACGCCATCCGGCCAAGACAAACACCACCGAGACGCCAAGCAACGTCACGAGCGTCATCGCCGACGTCGGATTCGACGAAACGCCGATGAGCCCCACGATTCGCGACGAAACGACAACGAAACAAACGCCGAAAATACCCACGCCGAGCGCCGCCACCGTTCGCGGCACGAGTGACATATTGCCCGCAAACAGGTTTGGCACCGCGATCAACGTCATCACAATCAATGCGGGGACCACGAGTACGATCCACGAAGGCACATCGCGATCGGTTCGAGGCGCATTTGCATTCTCTTCCGCGCCAAGCCCGCGACCTCGTACACCTTGGATCACCGCGGAGAACGAACTGTACATGGTCGGAATGGACTTGACCACGGCCACGATTCCCGCCGCCGCGACCGCTCCCGCGCCGATGTAACGCACGTAGCGCGACCAAATTTGCCCGGCGCTCAACTCCGCAATGGGTTTCGTCATTTCCGGAAACAGCGGCGTCGTCAACGTCGCCCCGACCAGCGCAATCAATGGAGTCAACACAATCGCCGAAATCAACGAACCGGAGACCATGATGGCCGATTGGCGATAACCCAAAATGTATCCGACGGCAATCAAGGCCGGGGCAATTTCCAGCGCCACTTCCGCTTTGGGCAGCACCGGCAAATGCGCCGAAAGCTCCGATGGGAGCAGCACGAACGCGCCCAAGGCCAATTTGATCAGCGCTCCCATCGCCAGCCCGATGAAAATCCACTTGCCCGTCGACGTCGCATTCGTGGTCGCCCGTAAAACCTCGGCGCAAGCTTTTCCTTCAGGATAGGGCAGTTCGTCCGCGGATTTGACGATCAGTAGTCGACGCAAAGGCACCATGGCCGATATGCCCAAATATCCGCCAAGCAATGCCAAGATCGCGACTTGCCAATACGGTGGCGCCATGCCCCATAAAAACAGCGCCGGAATCGTGAAAATGGTCCCCGCCGCGAGCGAAGAGCTGGCTGAACCAATCGTTTGCGCAATGTTTGCTTCGAGGATTTCATTGCCGCCTTTGCGCCGGACCACTTTGAAGAGGGCCACCGTGAGAACCGCAATGGGAATCGACGTCGACACGGTCAATCCGACACGCAATCCCAGGTACGCGTTTGCTGCGCCAAACAAGATGCCGAACAAAACACCGGCGATGGCGGCGCGCGCGGTAAATTCGAGCGGACTTTGCGAAGTATTGGATTCGGTTGTCATGGCGGCTCGGGTCGGGCGCAGGTTGAGCACGAGAAACGGCTCGTTTGTCGCCGCCGGAGGTTATCCGCCAAGTTTTCGGACGTGTCAAGGTTTTTTAAGGACAACCGGCGCCGGTTCGCGTCACGGAAATCGTATCGCTTCCGACGCCCTTGTTGCGCCGATCCAATGCGTCGAGCTGAATCGAATTGGCACCACATTGCAAATCGACCGTCGCTCGCCATGTGGTTTGGCCTGTCCATACCAATGCGATCGGCGTGCCTGCAATAGCCGCATGGTCGACGTCAATCCAGCCCGTTCCATCCAGCGTCATCGACGCGGTCGTGACCGACGTCGCTCCGCCGCCGTTCGTCGTAATGGCGAACGGCACCTTGGGAAACGCCTTCATCACGGCATCCGGGGCACTATTCAAGACCCAATCGGCGCGCGCCGTGATGAATTGCAAATGTCCGGCGAAATTTTGCGCGGGCAGCAACTTCCCCAAATGGTTTGCCCAGTACGTCATGTACGAACCATTGTACGCCGTGGAAATGATATCGTACAAGTGTCCGAAATACAGACGTTTACGCACGGGATTCGCAATGAGTTTGGCCAGATCACCGCTTTGCACGATGGGACTTTGCGGCGATCCGCCGTAGAAATCCAAGTCGTGCGGGAAATACAGCACGCGGCCGTCGACCGGGCGAACGTAAAAGTTGCCGTTGTGTTGCGAGCCTGCGGCATAATTGTCCACGGTGCCGCTCAAAACGCCAAACGCAAACGCTCGCAACCATTCGTCCACGTCGATCACGTTTTCGATATTCATGTCGAACGCCTGACCGCTCGTTCCAAAGACCTTGGCGAAGTCCATGAGCCCACGATAATCGTCGCGCCATCGATTGTTTTTGATGATGAATGGCAAACGATATGCTTCTTTGTCGGGCCCCAAATCCTGAATGAGAATCCCTTCGACCGAATCCGGTTGCGGCAATTTGTATCCTTCGGGCGTGCCGTTGTCCGTCGTGAGCGGATAATAAATCAGCTCGTATTCGAAGACCATGCCGTCGCCACCGTTCTCGAATTGATAATCGAGCAGCAAATCCCCGAATCGCGCCATCTGCAAATGCGCCGGGCCCACGTGTTCCGGGCGCGGCGTGAGCACCTTGACGACATCATCGTAATGGCTCGTCGCCGTACCGGCGTGATTCATGGCTTGGTTGAAGAGCAATTCGCGCTGGCCGTACCCGATACCTTCGGACCTGTCCACCATGAAATTGTCGAATACGCCGCGGAAGCGATCGTCCGGCTGAAATCGCAACGCAAAGCCCACGCGCGCGACCTCGGGACGCCCGCGTTCGCTGCTCTTCAGGCGCACGCCTGCGTCATAATACGCCCGGCGCTCGTCGTCGATGATGGTCGTCCCAATCGGATCATTGCTCATCAGGTTTTTCGGGTCGAACATCCATTGATTGTCCGATGGGGCCAGCACAATCCGTAGATTGTGCAACCCTTGCGTGCTCGCCAGCCCATCGTCGACTTTCCACAACGCTCGAGATTCCGGGCCTCGTGCCGGGAACATGCTCGAACCGCCCATTTTATCTTTGCCCGATACGTAGAATTGAACAATGGACGATGCCGCTCCACCAGGCACCAACGCCGAATATCGTCCCGTTCCTTCGTCGGTCATGGCCGCAGTTCCGAACGAACCGCCATCAATCGCATAATGCAGCGTCAAATCGGCCACGCCATCGGGGTCTGTCGCGACAACCGCCACCCGCACCGGTTCATAAGGCTGCGGAACGATGGGTTCATGGCGCAGTTCACGATAGGCCGGACCGATGTTGGATTCCGCGCGACTATTCGGGGCGAGCGGCGTTCCGGGGCTAGGTGGAAGCGTCAACTCGGTTGTCTTGGCTAAACGATTGAAGTAGAGGCGCGTATTCAATTGGTTCGAGCCGCCGAGCCACTTTGCGCGGAGCGAAATGCGGTACGTCGTTCCATTTTTGATGGTTTGTCCCGGAGCCAACGTCGTTTCCAAGTGGTTGTGCATGTGTTCGGCCGGGCCGGTCGCCGCCAGTTGCAGCACGTGATTGCTCGGGTTTGTCGGGTCGACGATCACCTGCGCGTGGCGATGATTGCCCAGCAGGCGCCAGGACGCCGAGCCACCGACTTCGAACTTCCCGTTTTGAATCAGCTCTTTCTTGGCTCCCGCGGGATCTTCCACGACACTCACGTCATCGATGAGCACCGTGCCCGTATCGAGAAGCCCGATCAAAAATTCTTGGTACGTCCCGTCCGGTCCAACGGAGCTCGGTTGCGCGACGCCTTGGTACGTAATGGTTTGCCAAGAAGAACGACTGCCTTCATCGCTCGCCGCCCACGCTTCCGCGATCGTGTTGTCCGCGTGCGCGTCGCGCAATTCCAGGGACGACCCTCCACCGTCGGCAAACTCCGGCCACCGACCGTCGTCATAATAACGCACGGTATCGGCGGGATTGCCGCAAGCATCGAGCAAGACCAGGTTTTCGCCCGCGCCGCCGAGTCCGCCTTTGTAATCCCCGAGCAACACTCCATTGGACGTCGGCAATGCCGGATACGCCGTCTTCATGGCCGGTTCGTCGTTTGTCACGACCACATACCCGCCCGCAGGCACGATCGTACCCGCGGGAAACGTGTATTCGATAGCGTCGACGAATTGATATCCGCCGATGTCCACGTCCTTGTCGCTGCGATTGAACAGCTCGACCCATTCCAATCCGGCTTTGACACGCGAACCATCCGGCGCGGTCTCCGGCGGCGGAAGGTACATGATTTCGTGAATGACGATTTCATCGTGCTCCACGAAAACATTGGGTTTGCCCGGGGTGATTTCATCCGGGTACCGAAGCTCCAGCGAATTCTCCGCGCGACCTCGCGGAAAGTTCGATACCGCGACCCCATCGAACACGGTTTTTCGATCCGGCGTGAACAGAAATAGTTTGTCCCCGTCCAGCGCACCAAACCCCAGGGTCGTTTGTTCAATCTGCAGAAGCTCGCCGGCTTCGAGCGTTTGTTTGGGAAGAATGTATTCATTGCCATTCGAAGAAACGATGACGTATCCGGTCAGATCGAACGGCGTCGTCCCTCGATTCCGCAATTCCAACCAAAATGCTTTGGTATCCGCCGCGGCAATTTCGTTGAAGGCGAGCGCAATCGTCGATGTATCTTGCGTTTTTGGTTTGACCGACGACGACAAGGCCGCATCGAACGTCATATCCACGTCGTTGGGTTTGACTTGGTGCACTTCGACCGCCAGGACATTTTTCCCTGGAACGAGCGACGTGGCGGCGATCAAGTTTCCGGATTCGAGCAACGCTTCGTTCACCGCGGAAGACGCCGACGTCGACGCATTGACTTGGCCGCTCGGCATGCGCAAACGCAGGACTTCCTTGCCATTGACGTAAAACACGGCTCCATCGTCGACGAGCGAATCGATCCAAGGTTGAACGAATTCGATATCGCTCGGAGCTTGAAATGTCGTGCGAAAATAGGTGGTGGTCGGCCCATTGGGGACCTGCGTCGTGCCTTTGGGCGGAACCAAGGGTTCCTTCGAGCGGAACAGAATGTACGTGTCATTCACGTTGGACACGGAGACGTCATTAAACGTATCGGCCCAAATGAATTGAGTTCCGAGCGCGAAGACGCCATTGAGTGCCGGACCCCAAGGTGCGGACGTACGATCGGCGGAAGCTTGCGGCGTCGCCCAAGATTGTTGTTGATTGGCTGTTTGCACCAAGCTTTGAATCACCGCAATCGATGGTGCCGGGTCGCTCAGCGCGTCGCCCGGACTGCCGTTGGGTGGTCCGACGATCCAATCGAACGTTGCGGGGGAGGTGGGAATGGTGATGTTGCCAGGTAAAACGTATTGTCCGATCAGCGATTGCGGACCTCCACTGCCGCCCGGTGCTTCCCATGCGGCCACGTACGCGTAATCGTCCGGAGCGACCGTAAACGGAAAGGATTCGGCCGATGTCCAATCGGTCACGCCGTCGCGCCCCAAGAGTTTCATATTCGAGCCGTCGGCTTTTCCAACATAAAGCGCAAAATAGTTATCAGCGGTGAACGTCGCCGTCACGTTCATCGGCATCGGGGCAACGTTGGTCGAGTAAAACGTAGCCGGAGCGGACGACCAAGCGGAATCATCGAACCCTGCCGTCATCCAATCGGCCGGCGGGGTCATGCCCGTCGTATTGTATTTCCACGTCGCCCCCAAAGGAACGAGCGACAAAGTGGGCGAAGATGCCGTTTCTTCCGGGAAATTGGGCGCACCCGGCGTTCCTCCGACAAACGCACTCGACGTCCATTCTTCGGCCATTTCGCTCGCCGCTCCCGCGCGTCGTTTGGCAAGCGAAACACCCGAGCCGTCGGGAACGACCGGCCAGGGCTCGATATCTCCGTAATCGATCTTGTCCAGCAATCGCCCGGCGCTGTTCCATAACTCGATGCCCCCTCCGTCGTCCGGAAGACGTCCCGTGTACGAACCGACGGCGATATTTTTTCCCGCGGTTTGTGCCAGCAAAGCGGCATCGGCGGCAACGACCACGTAACCGCGTGACGGAAGGATCGTTCCACTTGGAAAAACGAATTGTACGTACCCGTCGAGTCGAAAGCCGGAAATATCGATATCGATGCCGAGTGGATTGTAAAGCTCGACCCATTCGAGGTCCGGTTGGCCCTTCGGATGGTACTGAATTTCATTAAAAGATACCGCGCCTCCGAGCCCCGAAGTTTTTCTCGACCAAGGCTCGAGCGCCTTGTCCGCGCAAAAACCGCTCATTTGAGGAGGTGGTGGAGGTGGAGGTGGGGGCATCACGACCGGCGGCTTACTGCCGAATACGAGTTCTTCGTCGCCTCCACACCCGAGCATGCCCAAGACCAAAAGCGAAGCCAATGGAGCGCGTTTCAAAATCATTTTCGCAGCTTACGTCAAATGCATGTCGTTGGGAAGCCTGATTCGTCGAATGATATCAAGCCACCCAATTCATTCGCACGTGCCCGGATGTCGGCGTCACATCTACAAGCTCGACCGCGGTACTCTTGGCCCCCGCGGCTTCTCCCGCCACACGAAGCGCCGTTCCAATTGCCAAAAGACCCTCGTCATCGAGCAGGTTTCGCGGATAGCGGAATTCGAAGACGGCATGATGATCCGACCGCGCCGTGAGGGTCAACGAAGTGCCTCGTCGAAATGCCCCCCAGCGTTGTTCAATACCACGAAAGACTTGTTCCGGGCTGAGAAACCAAAAAAGAGCGCGATAAAGTTTTCCCCCAAGTAATTTTTGATTCTGTGCATAAACCCAATCCAAAAATGCCTGCGTACCTCCACGCCCCTCGAAGTGATGGTCCCCGATGAGCTTGAAGATCGACACCATGTGCACTTCGGGGACCCAGGCACTCACGAGCGGCGGCGTGAGGAGCAGCTTTTCGATCGGCGCGGGCAGCAAACCTCGACCCGCCGGCAGTGGTTTGTCCGCGAGCGCAGCGGTAAACGTCGAGGCCTTGACGACGACATCGGGATACGAGTCGACGCCTTCAGGCAGACGGGCGAGATAACGCTCGAGCCGGGACACGCGACGAGAATACCCGAGTCAACGGAAGACGCCAAGAATCTTGCGTCGATGACAAACATGAAATCATGACGGACGAACGCGTTCCGTTCCCAGCATTCCGATAAGCAGAGCACATTTGCCCGCTATCATGATCGTGCGTACAGCGTGACTCACGAGCAACCTCGGCATGGCTGATGCGTCGCCCACCGCGAGCAATTTATGCGCGGGCAGATGCCAACCGAACGTGACGATGAAGTATCCAATGCCCAGACCAAGACAAACCCAGAGGCGCCAAACCCCTCGGTGTACCGGCCGCCAATACAACAATGGCAAAAGCGTGAGCAGTGCGAGGAATTCCGGAAGAATGAACACGACGCCGAGACGCCGCGTGAGCGCCGTATGCAGAACCGACAACGCCCCGTCGCCGGCTTCCAGAAGCAGCGGGTAACCCACGAATTGCAGCAAACACGCCGCCCCGAGCAGGTACAGATTCACGGCTGTGCACAAAAGAAGCAACGGGCGGGAAAAACCCCGAGGCTCAGGTTGCTTCGGCGTGTTCGAATGCATGAATTCAACCCTATATTCCAGAAGATATCATTTGCAAAGACGTTTCTTCCGCGCCCGCGTTTTGCATGCCGCCGTCTGTCGTGAGCCGCCCCAAAACAACCAAATCCCGCCCGCGCCCCCTCGTTGCCGATGAAGGACCATTGTACCATTTAGACGAACTCGACGAAAGCTCGGGCCCGCCGATTCCGGGCAAAGTGAATCCACGAGCAGCCATGGACGATGTTGTTCCGACGCTGGACGACAGTGATCGTCCTTATCGGCATCATCCGAATGAATCGGGCAGTGAAGCATTGACTTTCGATCCGGAAAATGCGGATGCAGCGGCGGATTTGGCGGCCGAGCTGGGCGCGGATTTCCTCGAAGGAGCGACGCGCGGGCGCAACATGAGCGACGTCATTCTCTCGGAAGAAGCGGACGCCATGAATGAAACGTCGTTTATACTCGAGCCTGCCGATGAGGGCGATGAGTCCAATGAAGAATTGGACGAGGAGCCAGTGGAGGTCGAAAAACCTCGTTATGAAGTTCGACCCAAGCCTCCGATCAAACGAGCCGCTCACAAAGCACGTTGAAAATTGCACTTGGCGCGGAGGTCTGTCCCGGCGTATCCTCGCGCGCATGTGCCGCAACATTCGGGTTTTGCATCATTTCGAGCCTCCGACGACCGACGAAGAGATTCACGACGCCGCTTTGCAGTACGTGCGCAAAGTGAGCGGCGTGCAGGCTCCGGCCAAAGCGGATCAAGTCGCGTTTGCTCGCGCCGTCGACGCCATTGCTTCGGCCACGAAAGAACTTCTCGGAACATTGGGAGCGCGCGGCGAACCGCGCACGCGCGAAGGCGAACGCGCGAAAGCCAAAGAAAAGTGGGAGAAACGCGAGGCGCGTATACGCGGCTGAAGGACCTCGTGAATCGGCTTGCCCCGCCGAGTAAAATCCGATAATGTCGATCATCGATTCCGACGCGACATTACTTTGGGGTCAAACGATGTTCAAGTGGTTGATTGGCGTTTGTGCGCTTGGCTTGTTGAGTGGTTGTGGAGCATTTCAGGCGCGAGCGCCACGACCGTTTACGCCGCATACCGAAGAAAAAGACGGCGTGATGGTGAGTGAATCGACGTTTCAGAGCGCGGATGAGTGGGTGCATTTCGAGCGATCGTGGCGACCGAAAACCGCAGCGCGCGGGATGTTCGTGGTCGTGCACGGCTTGAAGGACCATAGCGCACGATATGCCGACTTTGCGATGGGTTTGGCCAAGCGAGGTTTTTCCGTACGATCGTATGATCATCGCGGTCACGGTCGTTCGGATGGGAAATCGCAGCGCGCGGATCAATTCGAGGATTTCATCACCGACCTCGACGCATTCGTCAAACGCAGCAAACAAGCCGAGCCGAACGTTCCCGTTTTCGTTTTTGGGCACAGCATGGGTGGCGCGATTGCGACGGGATATGCGCTCGATCATCAAGCCGATATTGCGGGCCTCGTATTGAGTGCTCCAGCGTTGGCGACGGATGCGGGCGGTGGAGCAAAAGCCGGGGCGCATTTTGCTTCCGCGTTGTTTCCCGGCGCGGGTGTGGCCGATTTGCCCATTGACAAGTTTTCTCGTTCGCCCGAGGTGATTGCCGATGCGAAAAAAGACCCGCTCGTCGACTTGAGCAGCGTACCTGCGCGAACCATTGCCGGATTACTCGATACGATGGATCGCATTGCGGCCAATCGTGCGAAGTTCAAGCAACCGGTGCTGGCTATTCATGGGAAAATCGACGAGATTACCTTGCCCGCCGGGTCGAAAGCGTTTGTCCAAGGAGTGGCCAGCAAGGACAAAACTCTGTGGACGTGTCCGAAGCTGGTGCACGATCTCTTGCATGAACCGGAACGCGCCGACATTTCGGATGGAATTGCGCGATGGCTCGAAGCGCGAACGGGCGAGCAGGCAACGGGGCCGGTCGCCGATATCGCCGCGCCGACGCCTTGTGAAGCCGTCAAGTTTTAATGTCCGACGTCGCGAATACAATCGTGTTCGAAGCATATTCACCGTCATGATTCTGGCGTTCGCCGTTTGCGTTCTCGGTGTCATGGTTCAAAAATTGCGTTCGTCGCGGAACCAGGTTCCTGGAGAAACCATCGACGCCTACATACAATCGGTCAAATCCTGGGTTGACAACTCATTGTTTCCCCTGTAGGAATGAACATTTCTGCAATGGAAGCCCACACGATTATCGCCGAACGGTTCGAGATCCTATCGCTTGCGCGCACTGGAGGCATGGGGTCGGTGTATCGAGCGGTCGACCGGACGACAGGTCGGCATGTCGCGTTGAAGTTGCTGCACCAAATGTCGGACGATTACGCGCGGTTTCGTCACGAAGCACGGATTTTGGCGTCATTGGCCCATCCGCACGTGGTTCCGTTCGTGGCGTACGGGACGCGCAGCGATGGGCAACCGTACATTGCGATGGAGTGGATTGAAGGCGAGAGTTTGGCCGAGCGATTTTCGCGGGAAGGATTGACGATCGCCGAGACTTTGGCGCTGGCTCGCGGGGTCACGTCGGCATTGGCGACGGCGCATCTGCAAGGCATCGTGCATCGTGATTTGAAGCCCAGCAATTTGATGTTGCCGGGATGTGATGTCGGCGCGGTGAAAATCGTTGATTTCGGGACGGCGCGTTTGGCTGAATTTCATTCCACGATTACTCGCTCCGGGACGATTTTGGGCACACCGGGATACATGGCGCCCGAGCAAGCGCGCGGGGATGAAGACGTGGGTCCGGCGGCGGACATTTTTTCGCTCGGATGCATTCTTTTTGAATGTTTGGCGGGAAAACCGGCATTCGAGGGACTTCGTCCCATTGCGCTGCTCGCCAAGCTTTTGCTCGAAGACGCTCCGTCCTTGCTCGAGGTTCGTCCGGGATTACCGGAGGTCTTGGCTTCGCTGGTCCAGCGAATGCTGTCGAAGGAGCCCTCCGAGCGTCCACGGGACGGCGTGGTATTGAGCAACGAATTGGATTTACTTGACGAACGAGAATTGGCGCGAAAACGGCTCACGATGCGCCCGCCTGCGCCTACGGATACGGGGCGCCTGCATTCTTTGACGAATGCCGAGCAGCGGCTGGTGACGATCGTGGCTGTCGGCACGGCGATCGGTTCGAGCGCGGCGAATGTTCCGCCCACGGGACCGAAACTCGAATTGCAGGCTTCGGTGCGACGAGCCATTGAATCTCGTGGGGCTCGAGTGGAATCTCTGGCGGATGGAACGGTGCTCGTGGTCCTTGCCACGCGTGGAAGTCCCAGTGATCAAGCGGCCGAAGCAGCTCGGGCCGCATTGCAGATTCGCCTGTATTTGCCTCATTCTCCCGTTGCGTTGGCCATGGGTCGAGGCGAAGCGGATCGTCGATTGCCGTTGGGCGAAGCGCTCGAACGGGTCGTCCAATTGCTCGCGGAATGTACGGAAGCGACAAACATCAAACCCGAGCCGATTTTCATTGACGAATTGGCGCGGGCATTGATCGAAGAGCGCTTCGATGTGCGCAGCGACGGCGACAATCATATTTTACGCGGGGAATGGACCACCGGCGACGAACCTCGGCTCTTGCTGCGCAAACCCACGCCGTTTGTCGGGCGCGATCGCGTCGTCAGCAATTTGCTGGGCGCGATTGACGACGCCGTGGACGAACCGCGATCGACGGCTTTGCTGGTGACGGCGAGCGCCGGTATGGGCAAGTCGCGTTTGCGGCAAGAATTGACGTTGGCGATTCGGTCGCAACATCGTGATTTTACGATATTGTTCGGACGCGGGGATGTCATTGCCGTCGGGTCGCCATTTGCAATGGTCGGCTCTGCATTGCGCGGTATTTTCGGCCTGGAAAGCGGCGAACCGCCCGAAGTGCAGCGGCAAAAGCTGCAACGCGGGGTCGAGGCGGTGGTTGGTCTGGACGAATCGCGCGGCGTCGCCGAATTTTTGGGCGAAGTCCTGGGAGCTCCGTTCCCGGACGAACTAAGTCCCCGGCTCCGAGCCGCTCGGCAAGACGCGCAGGTCATGGCCGCTCGAATTGAAGCGGCGTTCATTCAATACGTGCAAAGCTCATTAAAACAAAAGCCCTTGTTGCTCTTGTTCGACGACTTGCATTGGGGGGATGCCGCGTCCGTGCGTATCGTCGACGCTGCATTGCGCGCATTGGCGGAACAACCTTTCGTCGTCCTCGCGTTCGCGCGTCCCGAGGTGCACGATCGATTTCCGCGTCTTTGGTCCGGTCGGCAAGCCCAGGAGATTTTGCTTCAGCCGTTGGCGCGTCGGGCGTGTCTCGAGCTCGCTCGTTCGGCGCTCGGTGAGGGACTTTCCTCCGATCAGATGCTGGCCATCGTCGAACGGTCGGAGGGAAATGCGTTTTACTTGGAAGAACTGATTCGCGCCGTCGCTGAATCTCCGCTGGGCAGCGGTTTGCCGAAGACGGTCCTCGGCATGATCGAAGCTCGTCTCGCGCGTTTGCATCCGGACGCGCGACGCACATTGCGAGCGGCGAGTATTTTCGGTTCGTCGTGTTGGCGTAATGGCGTTTTCGCGCTTCTCGGTGAAGAAGAGGAGGCTCATGGCAGTGCATTCAACATGCTGCTGGAGGCCGAGCTTCTCGTGCGCAGCAATACGCGCCGATTCGCGAATGAAGAAGAATATACGTTTCGTCATGAATTGATTCGCGAAGCTTCTTACGGCATGTTGACCGAAAGGGATCGGCGGCTCGGGCATCGATTGGCGGGGGCGTGGCTCGAGAAAATCGGTGAAATCGATCCGGCGATTTTGGCCGAGCATTTCGAGCTGGGTGGTGACGGCGAGCGGGCGATGCATTATTACTTGCAATCGGCTGAACAAGCCTTGCGGGCCGGTGATTATGCCGCGACGTTGTCGATGGCCGCGCGAGGGATCAAGAATGTCTCGCCCGGTGACGTCCCCGCGGGTTTTTGGGCTTTGCAGGCCGAAGCGGCATATTGGGGTGGGAATTGCGATTTGGCGTTGTCGTCGGCCATTGAAGCGTTATCTCGCGAGTCCCCGGGGACGAGCGTTTATTGTCGAGCGCTCCTTGGGGCGATCGGTGGGGCTCTTCTTTTGCAGCGTCCCGTCGCATTGCGTGATGCGACCGCTCATTTGTATCAAGTCGAGCCTACGCGCGAAAACGTCGTCATGCTGGCGCAAGCATTTTTGCAGCTCGTGAATGCCTTCGTTTTGTCGGGTGGTCGTAATGCCGCCGAACCGTTTCTCACGCGTATGCAGGATACCTGCGCGCCGTTCATGAAAGAAGAACCCGCCGTCGCCGGATGCATCGAACATGCGCGGGGCACATTCGCGCGATCCGGAGAGCAGGATCCATTCATGGCGCTGAAGGCCGATCGGGCCGCCAAACGTCACTTCGAGCAAGTGGGGTATCAGCCGCTCGAATGGCAATGCCAAGCTTTCATTGCGCAGGATTTGTATGAGCTCGGGGCCTTTCATGAAGCGGATCAATGCGTGGCCACGATCCTCGATCGGGCGCCCGCGGAAAACCTTTCTTTGGCGCAGTTGATCGCGCGAAATCAATTTGCGCTGTTGCGCCTCGCTCAACGTGAAATTGCCGAAGCCGAAGCGTATGCGCGCGAAACGGTCGTCCATTGTACGCGTCAAGGCGAAGCTTTGCATGGCAAAGCGGCGCAGCTCATCGTCGTGGAAGCGCTCATCGAGCGCGGTGAGATTGAATCGGCCGGCACCGAACTCGAAAAAGGCCGCGCCACGGGACCGGGCATTCGGCATTTGGATGCTTGGGCCAGGACGCTCGAAGCCGTTTTGCTTTTGCGCCAGGGTCAGGCTGTGGAATCGGCTCGAGCTGCCGAAGCCGCATTGGCGACGGCGCGTGTCGCGGGCGTTTTTTGGCCGCGTCATTCGCTCGCCGTGCTCACGCATCTCGAAGCGCTGATCGCCGGCGGAGATCGCGCGGAAGCTCGTACAGCCTTGCGCGGCGCCCATCACGTCTTGCTCTTACGCGCCGATGCCGTGGAAGATCCCGTCTATTCGAAGCGGTTTTTGCACGATATCCGTGAACATGCGCGGATCATCGAATTGGCCAAACAATGGGTCAATGCGCCCGACCCTCCCATTTCGAGTCGTAATTCTGGGCCCGTGTCCGGCTGAACCATGCTCGATACCTATTCGATTGTCCTGTTTCTCCATTCGTGGATCCGGTGGTTCGTCGTGGCGCTCGGCCTATTCGCGGTGATTTCCGCATTTCGAGCGCGATCCTCCGCGCGTGAATACACGCGTGCCGATGATCGCCGAAGTCTCTGGTTCGTCATCGCCCTCGATATACAAGTCGCGCTCGGGCTTTCATTGTATCTGTTCCTCAGCCCCATGACTCGTGCGGGTTTTCACGATCCCGGTTCGGCGATGCGTTCGTCCGTGCTCAGGTTTTTCCTGATTGAACATGTTGTTTCGATGACGTTGGCCTTGGTCGCCGCGCATCTGGGGCGTGTACGTACGCGTCGAGCAACGAATAGCCGCGACAAACATCAACGTTCAGCATCTGGCGCCTTGATTGCGCTTTTGTGCGTGTTCGTCGGCATTCCCTGGCCGTTCCTGCCGTACGCGCGTCCGCTGGCGCGTCTGCAAGGCCCGTATACGCAGGTCGCGGATGCACCGGCGAGCATTTCCCCGGCGACGAAAGAAACGTTTCAATCGCGTTGTGCTCCCTGTCATGGCGCAACGGGTCGAGGCGATGGTCCGGCGGCCATCAATGTCGGGCCTCGTCCGCGTGATTTTCATGATCCGCAATGGCAACGCAGCGTGACCGACGAACAAATCGAGACCATCATTCAGCGCGGCGGAACGGCCGTCGGCAAAAGTGTCCTCATGCCGGCGAATGCGGATTTGGGTGAAGAACGAATTCACGAATTACGCCGGTACGTGCGCACGCTGGGTCAATGACGATATGCTCGCACGCTCCGCGGGTGGTAAAGCGAATTACCGGGTGGTATGTGCAATGCTCGAATTTGCCATTGCAGCATCAATCAAAAATTGAGTAGTTGTTGATATTTGGGTGTTGTCGGCGCCGAGTGGAATCACGGGCAAAGAGAAAAAGCGTTCTTGCAGTGGCAACGATGGAGGCATATCGTGACCTCATTCTTTGCGAGACACGGACACTTCTCGAAAAGATACAATTGGACAAACGCCGCTGCGTCTCGACCAAATCGCGGAACGCACCGACGGCTTGGATATCAACAAGGAGTACATCGCCATGAATCGTGCATTAGGTCTCGTCGCCCTTTCGTTGTTTGCATTGACGGCGTGTGTCGTCGAACCCGGTACGGGCGACGAAGTTTCGGAAGAAAGCGATATCTCGCCCGAAATCGCCGGCAAGGCGGTTTTACCGGTACAAGGATATGCGGGCGGCGGTAGCGGCGGTACGACCGGAATTACATACCACGGCGGTCCTGTCATGGGCAACGGCGTGAACATGTACTACATCTGGTTTGGCAATTTCAACGGCGGTTCGGGTTCGTCCACGAGCTACAAGACCATTTTGAGCGACTTTGGCAAGGCCGTCGGCGGGTCGCCGTATTTCGGCATCAACACGTCCTACACCGACAGCACGGGTGCGTCCGTGAAAAACACCGTCGCGCTCGGCGGCGAATGGACCTATGCGGGTTCGCTCGCGGGTAAGACGCGTTTGACGGATGCGAACATCAAGACCATCGTGACGGAAGCGATCGCGGCGGGTCTTGGACCGGCAGGTGGTGACGTCAATGGTTTGTACTTCGTGCTCACCTCGAAAGATGTCACGGCGTCCAGCGGTTTCTGCACGCAATACTGCGGCTGGCATACGCATGCGACGATCGGCGGCAAAGACATCAAGTATTCGTTCGTCGGCGATGCAAATCGCTGCATCAGCGGTTGCGCCGCACAAACGACCAGCCCCAATGGCGATCCGGGTGCCGACGGCGCCGTTTCGGTTCTGGCCCACGAACTCGAAGAAGCCGCCAGCGACCCGGACCTCAATGCCTGGTACGACTCGAGCGGTTATGAAAACGCCGACAAGTGTGCATGGACCTTTGGTACACAAAGCACCGCGTCAAACGGCTCCAAGTACAACATGACGCTGGGCTCCCGTCAGTACCTCGTTCAACAAAACTGGAGCGCCGCCTCGCAATCCTGCGCTCTCAAGTGATCTCCAAGCGTCGAACGTCGCTTTGATATCCAACGAGTTGCAGTAAGACAAACAGAGGCGAGCAGCTCCACCTGCTCGCCTTCGTTTTTTGTGGAGTTTGTCCACTGTACCGTCATTCTCGAGGGACCATGCGTTTTTCACCGCTATTTGCGATCGGGTTTGTTTCGACATACATCGTTGCTTGCACGTTGGAGCCGCAACCCATTCCCGCAGGACCACCACCTCCCCCGGTCGAAGCTGCGGCCTTCATGGACGCCTATGCCGATGCGTTGTGTGGTCGAGCGGCGCGGTGTTTTCCCGTGGCCGACTACCTCGAGCCGAATTGTCGTTCGGAGGCGCGAAAGCTCTTTGGCGAAGACGTCGTTGCCGCCGTCGCCGCAGGGCGCATCGTTTATGACGCCGACGCTGCCGGCCTATGTATTGCCGGTGTTGCCGGCTTGGATTGTCTCGCCGAACATCTGACGGATGCAACGCTTGCCGCTTGCTTCGATGCGCTCGTTGGAATGGTTCAGAAAGACGAACCTTGTTACGGCACCTTCGAGTGTGCGCAGGGCATTTGCCGCACGGCTACCGGTGATACGTGTCCGACGGTTTGTGAGGCAGTGGCGCAAAAAGGGGAAGCATGTTCCCAACTGTACCCGCCGTTTTGCGATGAGCGTCAAGGATTGCGTTGTTCGCAAGGTATGTGCGTCGTTCCCGTCGGAGTCGGAGGGGCTTGTCTGGACAACCTGGGTTGTTCCAGCGGCACCGTTTGTGTTGCAAACAAATGCGTACCGCTCAGGAAAACCGGTTACGGATGTGCGAAGGATTCTTCATGCGCGCCCGGGAATTTCTGTGCTTCGGGTGATGACGAAGGCGGGTTGTGTGAAGAGCGCGTCCCCGAAGGTGGTGAATGCTCCCAAGATGCGGGTGACAACAATGCCGCTTTTCGGCGCGTACAGTGTCGAGATGGGCTGGTTTGTCTTGGCGGAGGGCTCACGGACGCGGGAGCGCCGGTGACCGGCACGTGTGCGCGACCCGTCGAAGAAGGCGAAAATTGCACCGTCGAACCTGCTGGATATCAGCTTTATGACACCGGTTGCAAAGACGGCCTCGTTTGTGTGGCGGGTGTATGCCAAAAACCTCCCTCGCCGGGGATGCCCTGCGCGGCGCATTTGACGTGCCGATCCGATACGGCCCATTGCGACAATGTCACGATGCAATGCGAAGCGTTGCGGCTCGATGGTGAACCTTGCGACCATGATGCGCAATGCGCCGGAGGGTTTTGCGGAGGAACGGCGTTATGCACGGATCGAGAAACGTATTGCGGTCCGTAATCAGCGCGTAAGGCTCTCAAGGGTTTTGTTGCCAATGCACCTTGAGCAGGCTCTCTTCCGCGGGAACACCGACGCGAAGGGGAAATCCATAATGCCCCGTGCCGCGATGGACATAAAGTCGATTCCGGCCGAGCGCCCATAATCCGTGATCCGGAATTTGCGTAAATGCACTCACAAACGTGTGTGGCAGGCCAAACACCAGGAGCCCCAGCTGACCTCCATGCGTGTGTCCTCCAAAAACGAGATCCGCTTCGCCATCGGGTACGTGACGAAATGCGCCGGGATCGTGCAAGAGCACGAGTCGCTTGTGTCCGGGTCGGCGAGGGTATTTGCGAAAAACACGTTCGGTGCGGACGGCACGATCGCGGAAATGAAAATCGACACCGAGGATTTGGATGGGTCCGGCGGGTGTTTGTACGACCCGCTCGTCGTCGATGAGCAACGTCGCGCCGATATCTTGTAATGCTCCGGCCACCGTCTCCGGCGCTTCATGGTCATGATTGCCGAAACACGCGAATACGCGGCCTTCGAGCGCAGCCAACGGCTCGAACGCCCGGGCCAGGGCGCCTCGGGCTTCGTGCGATTCCATGGTCAAAAAGTCGCCCGTGAGCAGCACCAAATCGGGGTTTGTCGCTACGGCTCGTTCGGTAATGGCTCGAAGACGGGCTTCCGACATGAACGGGCCCAGATGCGGGTCGGTGATTTGCACGATACGCAGAGGTCGTTCGTCTCGGCCGCTGCCTCGGGCATAACGTTGCAATGTCGGGACGGTTTGTCCGTCGACGACGAGGTCCGTCTCTTCAAACCGCAATCGCAAACTGTGGACGATCCCGAAAAGGGCGACGGTGTAGGGGATGAACCAGCCGTACGGTGTGAATCCCAGGGCGGAAACGATGGCCCACGGCAATGCCAAGAATGTCGCCGCCGCGAAATACGATGCGGGCACGCTGATGAATAAGCGATACCAAGCGGGGCGCATTTTCGGCACGGAGAGCAGCGCGAAATGCAGGTAAACCGTCAATTGGAGAAACAGATACAAAGGCAGAACGGGCTCGAACATCTGCGCCATCGCCACCGAAATCAACGTGTGGATCGTCAGGAGCACGCTGACGAACGTCGCATAAAGCCGGCCGCGAAGAATGCGGGCAACCAGAGCGACGATGACGGCACATGCTGCAGAAATCCAGGGGAAAAAGGCGAGCATCGGCGTAGGGATAACACACATCGGGCGGATCGCGAGTGACTTTGCAAGACTTAACAGAATCGCGTGGGCAGATGAAGATGCATTTCTTTGTGGACATCGCCGGTCCAATGGAAGTACACGACGCCCATGATGCGTACTTACGTCTGCTCCTCCGTTTTGGCATCCATCGGATTGGTGTTTCTCGCCGTCGCGTGCGGATCTTCGCCGCCGCCGCCGCCTCCGCCCGTTGCGCGGACGGCAACTGCAGCAACGACACCGGCCCCGACACCGACTCCTCCCCCGGTTGCTCCTCCGCCGTCGGCCATTGCCGTGGCGCCCGAGCCTCCACCGCCTCCGCCCACGGCGACAAACCCTCCCGAGCCGCCGCCGCCGCCGCCGCCACCTCCCGCGCCCGAGCCGCCCAAGGTGGAAGCAAAAATCAGCAAAGGCGAAGCGGTATATTATGACGCCAATGGTCGCGGAAGTTGTTCGTTGACGTTCGGCCACGACGCCGCGGTGTTATCGGCGCCGAATGCCGTTTACGATAAAATCCAAGCGTGTGGGCAATGTTTGGAAATCACCGGTTCGGAAGGAACCGCGGTCGTCATGGTCGCCGATCGTTGTAATGATTGTCCGGCGAACAGGCTCGTGATCAACAAGCCGACGTTCGTCAAAATCGCGGGCACGAAAGTCGGTAATGCGGAGATCACGTGGAAACCCGTGCCTTGCGCCGTTTCCGGGAACCTCGAGATTCGCGTCAAGAAGACGAGCTCGATTTATTGGACGGCGATTCAAGTGCGCAATCATCGCCTGCCCATCAAGTCCGTTGCTTTCAAGAAAGGTGACGAATGGGTCGAAATGACGCGTTCGGACGATAATTTCTTTGCCGCCGCCAAAGGTGTCGGGGCGAAATCGTTCACGTTGAAGATCACGGCGACCGACGGTCAAGTCGTGGAAGAGACGGTGACCGATTGGAAAGACGGGGAAACCTACAAGGGAACGAAGCAGTTCAAGTAACTGTCAGCCCTTGAGGTGCGTCGCGAGAAACGTCGTCGTGAGCGCCCAGGCTTGACGCGCCGCCCCCGCGTGATAATCGCTCCGAGCATCGCAGAAAAACCCGTGGTTTTGCTCGGAAAACTCCACACTCACATACGGTTTGCCCAGTTCGCGGAGCTTCTCGATCGTGAGCACTTGCGACTCGCGAGGGATATACGAGTCTTTGCCCGCCCAAATCATCAGCATCGGCCCGGAGAGCGTCGGGGCGTAGGAAAGTTTGTCGGGGGCGATGTTGCCATAAAATGACACGGCCGCATCGAGTTTGACCACGCCATTTGCGACAAACGACAAACGTCCACCCATGCAGAATCCAAGGCATCCGAGGCGTCCATTGACGGCCGGGTGATTGCTCAGATATTCCGCGGCGGCCCGCACATCCGCTTCGCTTTGCGCGGCGTCGTATTTCATGGCGAGCTGAATGCTGGCCATGATGTCCTCATACGAACCGATATGATCGGGAACTTGGCGGTGAAACAAATCCGGCGCAAAAGTCACGTACCCTTCACGGGCGAATCGTTGGGCGACATCCTTGATATGGTCGTTGATGCCGAAGATTTCTTGCAAAATGAGCAGCCCGGGGCGTTTTTCTTCGCCTTCGGGAATGACGAGAAACCCGCTCATCGTCGTGCCATCGGAAACCGGGATCTCAACTCGTTCGGTACGAAGGTTCATGCGCTCTTGTTCTCCCTGAATCGAGCCGTTTAGTCGAATGATCGACGAGGGCCAAGTTCTTGGTGGTGATTTTGGTCCACGGCTCGCGCGTGAAGAAAATGAGCTGTCGATCCACAGCCGGCGGATGAAATCACGCAATCAGCTTCGTGATCACACTGCCACCGTCGGTCAACGTCACGGGACGACCATTCGGCGCTTGCACCGTTTCTTGCGGATCCAGGCCCAGTCGTGAAGCGATCGTGGCAAACAAATCCGGCGCGCTGAGTTTGTCGGCCACGACCTTCATGCCATCCTCGTCCGTTTGTCCCAGAACCTGACCGACCCGAAGTCCACCACCCGCGAGCAAGGCGGAAAACGCCGCGGGATGATGATCGCGACCCTCGTCGTCCTCGGAAATGGTCGGTGTTCGGCCGAATTCGCCCATGCACAGGACCAACGTGCGATTCAAGAGCGAACGATCCGCCAAGTCTCGAATCAGGCTGCTCATGGCCGGATCGAGCGCTGCGCAGAGGTTCTTGACGCGGCCGAAATTGTCCTTGTGCGTATCCCAGCCGTCGAGCGTCACTTCGACATAACGCACGCCCACTTCCACGAGGCGCCTGGCGGTGAGACAACCGCGGCCAAAAGGCGTATCGCCATAAGAAGAAAGGCTCGCGGCCGGTTCGTCGTCCAGATCGAAGGCCCGAAGTTTCGGCGAATGCATCAAGCGAAATGCGCTGTCATAAACAGCTCGACGTTCCGGAATCAGCGGCCCCGACGTTTTTTTCGCGAATCCATCTTCGAGCATCGTCAAGGCTTTGGTTCGTCGATCAAAACGCGTATCGGACACGCCCATATCGGTATTGTCCGGGGCTTGACCCGGCGAAGACACGACAAACGGGGCGTGAGCTTGTCCAAAAAAACCCGGATCGCCCCCCGGTCCGCCGAGGCTCACATACGCAGGCAGTTCAGGCTCGCGCCTTCCCAGGGATTTGCTGGTCCAAGCGCCGAATGAAGGATATGCCGCCGTGGGATTGGGGGAATATCCCGTGTGCCCGAGCGATCGCGCGCGTTCGTGGCTGCCCTCTTTGCTGGACAAACCTCGGAGAATGGCCAAGCGTTTGGCCTCCCGCGCGAGCAGCGGCAAATGCTCGCCGAATTGTACGCCCGGAAGGCTCGTGGCGACGGTCTTCATCGGCCCCATGACCTTACGCCCGGGCTTCGGATCGAACGTATCGATATGGCTCGGACCACCGTTGAGCCACAAAACAATGACGGAATCGACGGGGGCTTTGGGTTTGCCCGGTTCGGCGAGAGCTTCCGCGGACGAACGACGTAATGCGGCGGCGCCCAAGGTGGCAAGGCCCAAAGACAGCAGCGTACGGCGAGGCAAGTTTGTCGAGTGCATAGGGGGATCTCCTGAAAACGGGGCCGACCACATCAGTGTTGAAAAGCCATTTCGCTCGAATTGAGCAGCGCCCAGAACAAATCTTCGTACGCGTGTTCGCGCGGCGTACGAGCTTTGCTGCCGAGACGTTTGTCCAGGCGCGCGAGCGGATCATTTTTGCGTTTGCCGGTGGACACGGCCGAATCGGAACCTCCATCGGCCGGCGCGGCATCCAAGTATTGCTTCCATTGCGCAATTTCTTCCGGCGTTGCGTGACGCGACAACGTCCGCATGTACAATTTGTCGATTCGCGCGTCGTCGGTGTCGCTCGAACGAAGTATGTCCAGAAGAACCCCGCCCTCGATCGCTCGCGCCGCCACACGCGAGACGACGCCATTGGCGAGCAAAAGTGCGTGCGGAATACCGCCTTCGAAGCTGTGCGAGCTCGTGTCGTCGTCCACGTCCAGCATCAAGACGAATTGTTGACGCGTGCGAGCTCGGACCAATTCCGCCCGTTCGCCGAGAACTTCTTCGGCAATGGGCAAAAGTCCCGCGGCATTGGCGATTATGTCGAACATGACGACCGCGGGAAGAGGGCGCATGGCAAAATTGGACCAAAGCGGCGCATCGGGACCGGGGCTGCGTTGATATGCTTCGGAGAGACAAACAGTGCGATACAAGCCGCGAATATCGTAGTTTGCCGCTACGAACCCTTGGGCGAGAGCGTCGAGCAATTCGGGCAAAACGGGCTTGTTGCCCGGGCGAAAGTCGTCGACGGGATCGACGAAACCTCTTCCCAAAAGCTGGGCCCACGTGCGATTGACAAAGGCTTGGGCAAACGTGGGGTTGTTTTTCGCCGTAATCCAATCCGCAAGGGCTTGTCGGCGTGATTCGCTGGGAAACGCCGTACCATCCAATGCTTTGGGCGGGACATGAGCAATGGCGCGCATGTCGTCGGTGGCTTTGCGGCCGAGTTTGGCGCGGGGCGCGTCTTTGACCTCGATCACCCGCATTTCACCTTTTTCGCGCTTCTCGACCGGGACGCCTCGGGTTTGAATGAATGATGCCGCAAGTCCGCGGAATTGATCCATCTTCCATGCTTCGGTCTTATGGTCGTGGCATTGGGCGCATTGAATTTGAATCCCGAGAAAAGCCCGTGATGTTTTTCCGGTCAGGTTCTCCACGCCGTTCTTGAACTGGAGCAAATAGTTCACATGACCGTGAACATCCGGCGAATACGGTTCGGCGATGACGGCATGCGCCGCGATGCCGCGATCTTTGAGGCTTCCACCGGGGCTGTTGACCCCGCTTCCGCCGATGATTTCACGCACGATTGCGTTCCATGGCGTGCGTTCGACCAATCGCTGCTTGAGCCACGAGCGAAACGAAGCATGATCGACTCCGTCCCGTGGTCGCGCTTCGCCGATGAGGACATCGGTCCAAACGACCGCAAATCGTTCCGCAAATCGAGGATCCTCGAGCATGCGGTCAATTTGTCGCACGCGTTTGTCGGCGGCGGTATCTTTGGCAAACGCGTCGATTTCCGCGGGTGTTGGTAAAATGCCCCAAAGATCCAGCGTCAAACGGCGCAAGAATGTCGCATCGTCCACGGGCGCGGATGGTTTGACGCCTTGTTTTTCCCAGGCGGTGCGGAGCAATTGATCCACCTGCGGCGAGGGTACCGCAGCCGTGACCGTATGAACCGGGCTGCTCGCGACGGGATTGGTTGACTTTCCCGCGGAAGAACACGAACACGACGAAGCAAAAAGGGCGAGCAGAATAGGGGTCATGAAGGCAATTCGTCGGCGCATGTCGAGGCGATAAGCAAAGCTTGGGCCAAAGATCGAACGTTGTGGACGTGGGGCGCCGAGTCGATGAATCAAGGCAAAAAAAGCTATCTTTTCGGCAAGCGGAACGATAACTTCTGTTGACATACCAAGTGAGAAAACAATGGCTGCGAATTTCTTAGGACAATACGGCAGGCGCGAGTTTGTCGCTTTGACACTGGGTTTGTCCTTTCTCGTTGCGGAGCAAGCGGCGTTTGCTCAATCAGCGCCGGATTATCCTCGCTCGCAATCCGGTCTGCCATCGTGTGCGTCGAATGAATGTCCGCCACCCGATTACCCAATGGTTTGGTGTGGCAAACAGCCGGAAGAGTTGTTTTATAAAGAAGGCTCGGCGACGCCGCCTGGATATCATCCGGCAAAGCGTATTCGTCGCGGGCCGGTCATCGCCGGATCGCTCGTGCTGGGCATTCCCTATCTTTATTCGGTATTTATCGCGTTTTCGTTTATGCGTGACACAGATGCGCCGTATGGTTCGTTGATGCTTCCGATCGTGGGACCTTTCGTCGTGGCCGGCGCGGGAGACTTCTCGAACAGCGTCGCACCATCGGTTCTCGTCATGGATGGCCTTCTGCAAGCCGGTGGGGCGGCCATGTTGCTCGCGGGAATCTTTGACAAGGAAAAACTCTACCGGCGGGACGATGTCGTAAAGGTGATGAAGCCCGAGATCCTCATCGGCCCCGGGTCGATCGGGATGAAGCTCGCGTTTTGAACTTGATTTGCCGAGATTTCGGTCGAACCATCGCGGCCTGATCGAACCTCTTCCCTTCGCCGGGCAAAGGTGGTAGAGGGCGTCATGGAATTCGACACGACTTCAAGCCGCGCGTTTCTCGCCCTTCCGGAGGGATATGTACTTCCGGACGTGGAAGACATTCTCACCGATGCTCGAGCGATCCTGCTGCATACCTTGAATTTGCGGACGGAGACGCAAAATTCGGGTGTTCAGATTTCGCCGATTTGGGAAAATCACGAAGGGATTGCGGCATTGCGGGCCGCGATCGTGCCCAAAGAAGTCGAGCTGCGCCATTTCGAGGGCAAAGGGATGAGCGCTCTTCGCGACCCCAATGCGCTCACGATGATTGGCGATGTCGTCGAAATTCTCGCCGAAGAGCCCGTTGTCGCCGCCAATGCCTTGTCCATGACGGCGGCCTTGTGGATCCACGACGAAGCTCCGATTCGGCAAATCGAATTGCCTTACAAAGGTCATTATAAACTGCTCACGTTGGTGATTGCGGACTTTTTGCGCAAAATCGGCGCCGGTTTCGACGATTTGGAATGGCTGACGTCGCTTGGCATTTTGAGCGCTTATCACGATCCCAATGTCGATCCTCCGGTGGAAGACATTCAAGGGTCCATGCGTGAGAAAATGCAGCGGCTCATCGTCGACGAAAACGCTTGGCTCATGCTGCTGGCAAATGCAGCGCATCACGGCTAAAGCTCGCCGTAAAACGAAAGAATCGAGGAATCATGGCGACTGCGCAACTTGCGGACGTGGGTCTTCATGGATCGGCAGATCGTTATGGTGACTTGTGCGTGCACGGGGTCATCGATGTGCGGCGAACGTTTTCGCGCGCGGCAATCGAGCGCGCCGTGCACGCGACCGTGGCGAGTTTTCCGGTTTTGGGATGCATTTACGAACAGCATTTTTTCCGCGATCGTTGGGTGCCATTGCAAACACCGATTTCGGAACTGGTGCACATCGGCATCGAACGGGATTTGGAAACGGATACGAATGCGTGGATCGAGCGCTGGATCGATCCGGCGCGGGAACGTCCCTTTCGTGTGGTTGTTTTGCCCCGGCCCGCAGGTTGCCGCCTCGTCGTGAGCGTCTCGCACCTGGCCGCGGATGGCGCGGGTATGGCCGCGGTGGCCCATGTTTTCGCGGCGCATTTGTATGGAGTTCGTCCGGGATTACCCGTCGAATCACGACGCGACGTCGCTCGCGCGCTCGACGGGCTACAGCTGAAACACTTGCCGGTTTTCGTGAAAGACTTGGCGAAAAGTGCCCTGCAACCGTGGCGCATTTATTCGGCGGGGCCGAGAAATCGCCCGTATCCCGCCAATTCCTCGCAACGCGGAGGCTGGAAACAAATCGTCATTGAACCGTCGACGATGGCGATGATCGAAAAGCGTTGTGGACAACGCGTTCGGGTCAATGATTTGCTCATGGCGATCGTGGCCATGGTGGCGGCACGCCGTTCGTCATACGGTCCGATTTCGGTCATGTATACGATGGACTTGCGGCGATATTCGCGCCGGCCGCATTTATCGGTCGCCAATGTATCGTCGATTCTTACCACCATCGTCCCCCGCGAAGCGACGAGTGATATCGTCGACGCGGTGCACGCCGTGGCCGAGCAAACGAAAGAGCATCGAAATGGTTTGGCCGGGCCAGCCTTCTTGCTCTTGCCCATGTTGCTCGCCGGCCGGGCGCCTCATGCATTCGTTCGGCAGTTATTACCATTGCTGCACCCGTTGCTCGTGGAGCTACCGACGAGCCGCGGGTTCATCTTTACGAACGTCGGAAAAATCGACGCGGGCCTCGGGCCCTTGACCGACGATATCGAAGATATTCGGGTCATTGGGCCCAGCATCAAGAATATTTCGTCACCGGCCATCATTGCGTTCGGATTTCGTGGTCGTATTCATTTGGAGTTGTTCGCGGCTCCGGGATTGAGCCCCGATGCGCTCGACGAATTGGAGCGCGAATTGTCCGACGTGTTGTGCGAACTTGCCGGGACGAACGAGCCGGTT
>WBZU01000097.1_pt1 | contig 90710 bp, 94 predicted proteins | sample 5204311 | NCBI WGS metagenome assembly WBZU01 (sample SAMN12344359, study PRJNA552823) | activated sludge metagenome | biome: Activated sludge suspended growth; feature: Nitrification reactor; material: Wastewater; isolation source: activated sludge from nitrification reactor of wastewater...
GTCGACTTCAAGCAGAATCCGCCCAGCCTCTTCCAGGTCCAGAACCTGCGCGGCGGCGACTGATCCGCCTCGACCCCCCTTCCCAACGTCTGCTTCTCCGGGCCCTCACGGGCCCGGTTCTTTTAGGTGGCTGCCGTAAGCGAAGCGAGGTCGCGCTGCCGCCGGAATTCAGCATCGATCCGCGCCCAGAGCACATCCGGCGCAGACATGAGGTGCGAGGCGCTCCAATCCACGCGTACCGCAATGGCCAGCTCTTCGGGACTCAAGGGTTCGGCACTCGTGATCTGCTGCTCGAGCACGCCAGGATCCGCATCCGATGCATCCTTGCCCTGCGCATGGCGCGCCGAAACGCGCGCGCGCAGGACATCCAGGTCGGCGTGCAGATCGACGATGACGCAGGGAACGCTCAATCGACGCGCCAAGTCGAGAAACAGTTTGCGCTGCCATCTGGCGAGACACGCGGCGTCGACGATGACCGTGTATCCGCATCTGACGACGTGTGCCACAACCTCACTCAGGCGTAGATAGGTCGAGCGTGTCGCGTCGGCACCGTACAAATCGCTGCCAACCTGCCCCCTCGAGTGGTCTCCAGCCGCGAGCCCATGTATGCGTTTGCGCTCGATATCCGAGCGAAGCCGAATTGCGCCAGCGAGATTGCTCAGACGTTCACTCAGATACGATTTGCCGCTGCCGGATAAACCGTGGGTGAGAACGATGGCCGGAGAAGAGGGCTGGGCGTAAGTCTCAGCGAGGCCTAAATAGTTTGCGGCAGTACGCTCTGCATCATTGACGGCATCAGGCATAGCTTGTGCCGCCTTCAAGGTCGCGACCTTCGCGCGGACCATCGCCCGATATGCCATGTAGTAGCGCAGGACTTCCATCCCGGCAAAATCGCCGGTGGTCTCGAGATAACGATTGATCAGCCTCCACGACAGATCGTATCGAGCGCGTGATTGAAGGTCCATCGCAAGAAAGGCAAGTTCGCTCATGACGTCGATCCAGCGCAGATTCGGATCGAACTCGATGCAATCGAAGAACACGGCACTGCCATCGATCCAGGCGATATTCGCAAGGTGAAGGTCGCCATGGCATTCGCGAACGTGACCGTCTGCAAGACGCCGGACAAAAGCGTCGCGGAGGATCGCGTGTTGGTGGGCAACCCACAATGCATGCCTCTCGAGCACGTTTCCATTGGCCGACAGGGCGTAATGACGAGACAGGCATGCCAGGTTGGATTCGGTCGGCTCTTCGATCGCCGGAATCGAGCCCTGGTTACCTACGGGCATCGCGCCGGCAAGGGATCGATGGAAAGCCACCATCGCGTCCGCAGCAGCGTCGATCATGCAGACGTCGAGCCGTCCCAGTTCGAGAAGGCGGTCGAGGGTCGCATTCCGTTCGAAGCGACGCATGCGAACTGCGTACTCCAATGGCGGCCCGGTGCCGCTAACCACTGGCGATTGCGCCGGCCCGGAAATTTCCACGACGTCAAGATAGAGGTTCGGGGCGGTACGCCGATTGAGCCGCAATTCTTCCAGACAGAAATGGCGGCGGGCCGAAAGGGTACGAAAATCGAGAAAACCCAAGTCGACCGCCTTCTTGATCTTGTACGCAAAATGTCCGGCCAGCAGCACGTAGGAGATGTGAGTCTGGAGCAACTCCACAGTATCCGCCGCATGCAGATCTGCAAGGACGCCTTTCAGGTGCTCTACAAGTTCGGTTTGCAGCGTCACGCTGGTTGGTGTTTCGCCGGTGTGCATCGACTCTCCTTGTTCCGATCCGGACGTATCACTGATATCGAATCATGATGCACTCGTTTGGAGGCTTCCGGAGGGCAGGTTAAGATTCACCTTCAACGCCATGTGTACAGTCGTCTCTACAGATACCTCGAATTCCAGCGACCCGGTCAATGCTTGGCGCCGGACAATGCTTCACGTCTTCGGGGCTGCGGTCGAGGTCACGCCACGGGTAGACGACGCATTCCGCGCGACTGCGCGTCTGCACGCTTTAGGACCTATCCAGCTCCTGCAACTCGAAGGCACCCGGTTTTCGATGCGGTGCAGTATGGTTGACAGTACCTCCGATTTGTTCGTAATCGTTCCCCTGCATGGCGCATGCGTGGTTCGCATGGCCCGCAACGAGTTCGTGATGGACTCGCGAGATCTTGTCGTTCTCCCGACATCGGGCGCTGCCGAGTTCGATTTCATCGAGGCGTTCGATTTCGTGGCGGTGGGATTGAACAAGGAACTGGTTCCGTCTGTGCGACGAATAGCAAATGTCGACGGTTTCGTGAGGGTGCCTCGATCGTCCGATGCAGCCGTGCTCGCCGCAGGAATCATAGGCGCCTTCGCCTCCAACCACGACGAGCTGACTGCACGATCAAGCGCAAAGGTGGTCGATGCCATAGTTGATTTGCTGGACGAAGCGGTCAGGCGTTGTCGAGGAGTTCGAAGCAGATCGAATCGGGAATGGTTGCACAGGGAACGTATTACCAGCGTGGTCGAGCGGGAGTTGCGGAATCCGGCGTTGGACATTGCTTTCATTGCGAATAGCGTCGGCCTGTCTCCCCGGCATGTGCACCGCCTGTTTGCTGATGATTCTGTTCCACTCATGCAATGGGTGCTCGAACTGCGGCTCGAGAACTGCTATCGGGAGCTGATGCACGAAGGACCATGTGGAAGGACGATCGGAGAAATTGCCTATTCTTGGGGCTTCAACGATCAGGCACATTTCAGTCGTGCATTTCGCAAACGCTTCGGTACCACACCGAGTGCGCTCCGTTCATCTCCGCCGACAGCGGTCAGTTGAAAGTCCGTGTTGCTGTCGACGTATTCTTTTGGGTGACAAATCGGCAGAGTCATGCTGCGGTGCCGTATCTTTCGGTAGCACATTGTTGCTGACGTTTCGCGGTATCCATCGTGGAATCATGGATTTCTTCTTCGAATTTTGGCGTTTTAAATCAAAAATACGTCGCTGTAAGGCAAGCAGTACCCCCGCATCACAAGTTACTTTCGTATCTATATATGATCGAACGCCGGCCGTTACACGGACGCGATTCGAACACCATAATTACACGGGAGACATCCCGACGATTCCTGCTGACGGCTTGCACCGATGAGCCACAGTCGCGGAGGGTAGTCGGGATCGAGACATAGTGCTGTCGAGCGACCATGGCTGCCGAGCGTACGTATCTTGCGATGCGTCCGGCGGAACCGACCCCAACTGCATGACCCGAAGCCGCGGTGCATCGCCGATTCCACCGGATCACAAGACGTCGAGCTCGCCGGCAACTTTCCGCGCGTGGTCGATGGCGCTTCTCCAGTTACCAAGTCGTCGAATCCGTCGAACTCGCTCGGCGAACACGCAAGAGTTTGCGCGGTGAAGGGCCAACCTCGGTCATTGGCTGCGATCGCCATTGTGGGTGACGGTGAATCGGGTCAAATGGTCGCGCGATTTCGCAGTCTGCACCCAAGAATTATTGAAACAGCATTTTGCCTGGAAGGGGATATCGGATGGAGTTTCGGAACATGAGTCGTTTTCGACGTGCGTTTGCCGCAGGCTCGCTCGCGCTCCTCGGCCTTGTTGGGTCGGCGCAGGCCGAGATTCGCTGGACGTTTCCCGATCCGGCCACGCCGCTCGCGGCCGATACACTGCACGTGCACAACCTGTTCATGACGATCGCCGGAACGATCTTCATTTTGGTTTTTGCGCTGATCATGTATTCCGTGATGGTGCATCGCAAGAGCAAGGGTTACAAGGCGGCAACGTTCACTGCGCCACGGACGGCGAAGCAGGTTGCCCTGACGCTGCTACCGTTTGCAGGCTTGCTCTACATCGACTACGTGGTGTTCGGGATTCCGGCCTATCACGCCGTACTCTCTTATGAGGATTCCAAGACCAACGCCGAAATGGTCGTCAAGGTGACGGGTAGCCAGTGGAAATGGCTTTACGAGTACCCGGCCGAGGACATCAAGTTTGTAAGTCTTCTGACGACGCCAAAGGAGCAGATCCACAACCAGGCACCGAAAGGCGAGCATTACCTGCTCGAGGTCGACAATCCGCTGGTGCTCCCGGTCGGCAAGAAAATTCGCTTCATCACGACGTCTACTGACGTTATCCATAGCTGGTGGGTGCCGGCGTTCGGTGTGAAACGCGATGCAATACCCGGCTTTCTGCGCGAATTCTGGGCGACGATCGAGAAGCCGGGCATCTATCGCGGACAATGTGCCGAGTTGTGTGGCAAGGACCACGGCTTCATGCCGGTCGTGGTGCAGGCCGTGAGCCAGCCAGAGTTCGACAAATGGGTTGCGGACAAGAAGGCTGCCGTGGTTGCTGCTGCCGCGTCCGCCGACAAGGAATGGACCAAGGACGAACTGATGGCCAAGGGCAAGGATGTTTACGAAAAGGTTTGCGCAGCTTGCCACCAGACGAACGGCCAGGGTCTCCCGCCGGCATTTCCTGCACTCGCTGGAAGTGCTATCGTCAAAGGACCGTTCGTCGACAACGATGGGCGGCTGGTCAAGGATGGCCACCTGGATCGCGTGCTGAACGGAAAGACCGGAACGGCGATGCAGGCATTCCGCGAATCCCTTTCGGACGCAGAGCTTGCTGCGGTGGTCACTTACGAGCGGAATTCGTTTGGCAATACGGTCGGCGATTTCGTGCAACCGTCAACCGTCAAGAAATTGCGCTGATTCGGACTTGGATCGAGGACAGGAGAGACACATGAGTACCACTACCGCCGCTGATACCCACGCGGAACACCACGATCATCCGGCCGGATTCTCGCGATGGTTGCTGACGACCAACCACAAGGACATCGGCAACATGTACCTGATATTTGCGTTCGTCATGCTGATGGTCGGCGGCGCGATGATCCTGACGGTACGAGCCGAGTTGTTCACGCCCGGCTTGCAGATCGTGAAGCCCGAGTTGTTCAACCAGTTGATCACGCTGCACGGTCTGATCATGGTGTTTGGTGCTGCGATGCCTGCAGCGACGGGATTGGCCAACTGGATGTTGCCGATGGTCATCGGCGCCCCCGACATGGCCTTGCCGCGATTGAACAATTGGAGCTTCTGGATTCTGCCGCCTGCTGCGGTGATGCTCGTGACGCCATTTGTTCTCGGCCTTGCCGGTATTGGCACAGGTGGAGCGGATACGGGATGGACCATGTATGCGCCGCTCTCGGTGCAGACCGGCTGGGGCATGGACTTCACTATCTTTGCCGTGCATATGCTCGGCATGTCTTCGATCCTGGCCTCGATCAACGTCATCGTGACCATTCTCAACATGCGCGCACCGGGCATGACAATGTTCAAGATGCCACTGTTCGCCTGGGCATTTCTCCTGACTGCGTTCCTGCTGATCTTCATCATGCCGGTGCTGGCAGGCGGGGTCACGATGCTCCTCATGGATCGTCATTTCGAGACGAATTTCTTCAATGCGGCAGGTGGCGGTGACCCGGTCTTGTGGCAGCACATCTTCTGGTTCATGGGGCATCCTGAGGTGTATGTGCTTCTCCTGCCGATTGCGGGGGTGATCCCACATGTCATTTCTGCCTTCGCGCGCAAGCCGAGTTTCGGCTATACGGCGCAGGTTTGGTCGATGATCGCCATTGCTGCACTCTCCATCGTGGTGTGGGCGCATCACATGTTCACGAGCGGCATGTCGACCGGCGCCCAACTGTATTTCATGTACAGCACGATGCTCATCTCGCTTCCGCTTGCGGTGTTGTTCTACTGCTGGATCGCCACTTTCTGGCGCGGATCGATCAGCCTTGAAACGCCGATGCTTTTCGCGCTCGGTTTCATCGTGTTCTTCGGCTGGGGCGGACTGACAGGGCTGGTGCTGGCGGATGCAGCTGCTGACGCGCAGTACCACAATGCCTACTTCCTTGTTGCCCACTTCCACTATGCGCTCTATCCGACGACGGTAATGGGCGCCATGGCCGGCGTTTATTACTGGTTGCCGAAATGGACCGGGCACATGTACGACGAGCGTTTGGGCAAGCTGCATTTCATCCTGGTTGCGATCGGGATGAACCTGACTTTTCTGCCCCAGTTCCTGCTCGGGCTCGCGGGAATGCCGCGCCGCATTCCGGATTACGCTCTGCAGTTTGCCGATCTCAATATGGCCTCGAGCATTGGTGCCTTCATTCTTGGCATCTCACACCTGCTGTTCATCTACGTGGTCATCAAGTGTGTGCGTGGTGGCCAAAAGGCGGAGGCGCGCGCTTGGGAAGGGGCAGATGGACTCGAATGGACGGTCCCGTCTCCGGCCCCGTACCACACGTTCGAAACCCAGCCGGTCGTGAAGTGAGGCAGTTCGGACAGGGGGTCGGTGGGATGATGGATCGTAAGGCCGGAAACGGTGGATGCCCGCCCATCGCTGAAGGTGGCAAGATCAGCAATGCCAACCTGGCATTGCTGATCGGCCTGATCTCCGCGGCGGTATTCGTAGTTTCTCTGTTCAAGTTTCGACCGTTTTGAGCGCCGCCTGATGAGGGACCAAGCAGATTCCGCAAGAAGCAACCGCAGGACGGCGCGCCGCCTCGCTGCCATCGCGGTTGTCGCCTTCGGATTCGGGTTCGCGCTGGTTCCTTTATACGATGTCATCTGTCGCGTTGCAGGGGTAGGAGGCAGACCTGCTCCAACGCAGGCCGATGCTGCATCGGTGCCGAAGTCCGTCGATCGTTCGCGCCGGGTGAAGGTGGAACTGATGGCGACGGCGATGCCCGGTGCCAGCTGGGATTTTCGCCCAGAGCGTCATCAGGTCGAGGTTTATCCGGGGGAAGTCGTGACAATGAACTACATCGTCAAGAACCCGACCAACGTATCCATCATCGGGCAGGCGGTGCCGAGTGTAAGCCCGCCTTCAGCTGCCGAGCACTTGAAGAAGCTCGATTGTTTCTGCTTTCGAAAGCAGGAGATCGGGGCCGGCGAGACACGCAGAATGCCGGTCACGTTTTTCGTGAGTCCCGAGATTTCTGATCGCGACAATTCGATTACGTTGTCCTATAGTTTCTTTCCGCTCAACAAGGCGCTTCAGGCCAATTGAGCAGATAGTCAGAACCCGATTCAATCCGACAAAACACGCGCCTTCCAATAGAATTACAAGGAGACTTCCGTATGGCCCACGCGCAGCAGCACTATTACGTTCCTCACGCGAGCCGCTACTCGGTACTGTTGTCGGTCGGTATTTTCCTGCTGGCGTTTGGTTTCATTCTGAAGCTGAATTCGATCTCCGCCGGTCTTTTCAGCATGCTGGGCGGCGTCGCCGCGATCGTTTTCGTACTCTTTGGCTGGTTCGGTGCCGTGATCGGCGAGAATGCCTCGGGCAAGTATCAAATCTGGGAGGACCGGTCATTCCGCCTCGGCATGATCTGGTTCATTTTTTCCGAAGTCATGTTCTTCGCAGCCTTCTTCGGCGTGCTCTTCTATTATCGGGTCATATCGGTGCCCGAATTGGCTTCGTTCGATCCGCAGTTCACGCCCTATCCTGGCTTCACCGCCGATTGGCCTTCCAGCGGGCCGAAGGGACCGGCATTCCAGCCCATGGCCGCGTGGGGCATTCCCGCGATCAATACGCTGATCCTGCTGACGTCTGGCGCCACATTGACTTGGGCACACTGGGGGCTGTTTGCAAACAAGCAAAAGCAACTCGTCCTTGGGCTTGCGCTCACGATTGCGCTTGGCCTGATCTTCCTTTTCCTGCAAGCACACGAATATCAAGAGGCATACACCAAGCTCGGACTGACGCTTAAGGCGGGAGTCTATGGTGGCACGTTTTTCATCCTAACCGGGTTTCACGGACTCCATGTCACCCTTGGGACGATCATGCTGATCGTGGTGTTTCTGCGTTCGATGAAGGGCCACTTCAGTGCAGATCGCCACTTTGCGTTTTCTGCAGTCGCCTGGTATTGGCATTTTGTCGATGTCGTGTGGCTGCTCCTTTTCGTGTTCGTTTATTGGCTCTGAACAACGCAGACGATCCGGCGGCATTGCAGCGGCGCTTTGTGTTGCAATGCCGTCTGACGAACGAGGGTTGGGTTGAGACAGAATTGATGCCTCCCTTGCTTCGACCCGAGCAGCAAGAAGTGTCATGCGTCTGAAGATCGGTGTAATCGAGTCGATCGCCGCAGCATGTGTGGTCGCCCTATTCGTCCATCTGGGAAATTGGCAGGGTGGAAAGGCGGCCCGCCAGCTCGAACTCCAAGCGCAACTCGACCACCGCTCGCACGATTCTCTCCTTTCTGTCGCTTCGGCGGCGCTCGATCCGGTGACCGACGAGTTTCGCGCAGCCACGGTACGAGGGCTATATTTGCCCGAGTTCCAGGTTCTGCTCGACAACCAGGTTATGGGTGACCGTGCCGGCTACCATGTCCTTACGCCTTTGCGCATAGACGGTACAAGCGACCTGATCGTGGTCAACCGGGGCTGGGTGCCGGCTTCACCAAGCCGTGACAACCTTCCGGTGCTGCCGGCGCCGCCGGGCCGGGTAGAGATTCGTGGTGAGCTGGTGACGCCGCCTAAGCCACGCTACCTTGCGACTGCACCCGTGCAGGAGGGCGGTCAGCCATGGCCGATGCTCTGGCAAGCCGTGGAGGTCAGGGAACTCGAGAGCCGCCTCAAGCAGCGCGTGGCGCCCCTTTTCATTCAACTCGACCGAGGTGCGCCTGGTGGCTTCGAGCGCCAATGGGCCCGTCTGGACAGCCGTGTGGGGATGCACCTGAGCTACGCATATCAGTGGTACGGGCTTGCGGTTCTGGTCGCCGTCATCTATGCCTTGTCCACGATCAGGCGAAATCGCCGTTCTACGGAAACAGCCGGCCCCGAACCGTAACGCCCGCGAGGCAGAAGCCACAGATCTCCGTCACAAGGCTCTCCTTGTCTTCGATTCGACGCGCGCTTGGAGCCAGAGGTCCAACTAGGGCTTCCGTGAAAGCGCCGACAATGCAAGCCGCGGCAATGTCCACGTTCAGGTCTGCGAATTCGCCAGCTTCCACCCCTTCCTGCAACAGCGCTCGAACCAGCTTGCCAAAACTCCGCCGGTATCGGATGCGTGCCCGATCGACCAAAGGGTCGGCAGGTTCTGCGATGAACGAATAGGCGAGCCGCGGGCCTGCCAAAGCGCGCCGGACGAAGGTTTCAACGGTCGCGGACAGACGCTGCCCACAGGATCTGCCGTCGGCTGCAGATGCTGTGCGGAGAACCTCGAGTTCCTGGCGCACTGCGTCGCCGAGAACCCGAACAAAAAGGGCCGATTTCGATGGAAAGTAGCGATAAACAGAACCGGTCGAAATGCCAGCCTCTTGGGCGATGGCCGTCACCGGGGCGCCACGGTATCCGCCTCGCGCCAGCAGGGTGCGGGCAGCTTCGATGATCCGCACTCGATTTCGGGAGAGTCGCAGAGCCATCTGCCTCGATCGCCGGTAGGCCATGCGAAGGGTCCCACAAAGAAATGAATCATTATTCACTCTTTGCACGCAGTGGTCTACACTGTGAGTGGCGGCCGTTGCGAAGCCGATGTGCCGTATTGACGATGTCTTCGGGGGAGCCATTCATGGCGCTGGTCAGCCTGGATTTCGGATTGGGGGATGAGATCGACATGCTGCGCAACAGTGTGTCGGCGTTCGCTCGCGACGAGATCGCACCGCTTGCGGGAGACGTCGATCGCAACGATGCGTTTCCAATGCATCTCTGGCGCCGGCTCGGTGACCTCGGCTTGCTCGGCATCACGGTGGATGAAGCCTACGGGGGTGCGGGAATGGGATACTTGGCGCACATTGTGGCGATGGAGGAAATCTCGCGGGCAAGTGCTTCGATCGCGCTCTCCTATGGCGCGCACTCCAATCTTTGCGTCAATCAGATATACCGGAATGGCGACGGGCTCCAGCGTTCACGTTTCCTGCCGCGGCTCATTTCGGGAGAGCACGTCGGCGCGCTTGCGATGTCCGAACCCGGTGCCGGCTCCGACGTGATGTCGATGCGCCTGCGCGCGGAACGTCGGGGAGATCGCTATGTACTCAATGGCGGAAAGATGTGGATCACCAATGGCCCCGATGCCGACGTGCTGGTCGTATATGCCAGAACCGACCCGGATGCAGGCGCGCGTGGCATCACCGCGTTCATCGTCGAGAAGTCATTCAAGGGGTTTTCCGTCGCCCAGAAACTGGACAAGCTCGGCATGCGCGGATCTCATACCGGCGAACTGGTATTCGAGGATTGCGAGGTGCCGGAGGAGAACGTGCTCGGCGGGATCGGCAATGGTGCCCGCGTGTTGATGAGCGGTCTCGATTTCGAACGCGCCGTTCTTTCAGGCGGACCGCTCGGCATCATGGCTGCATGCCTCGATGTCGTGCTGCCATACGTCCATGAACGGCAACAGTTCGGGCAGGCCATCGGCGAGTTTCAGCTCGTGCAGGCCAAGCTGGCCGATATGTACACCACGTTCTCCGCCTGCCGGTCCTACGTTTATGCTGTCGCGCGCAATTGCGACAATCGAAGCGCTGACCCTCGAAGCCGTCGCAAGGATGCGGCCGGCGCGATCCTCTACGCCGCGGAGAAAGCAACGTGGATGGCGGGTGAAGCAATCCAATGTCTGGGTGGAAACGGGTATGTCAACGACTACCCGACGGGCCGGCTATGGCGCGATGCCAAGCTCTATGAAATCGGTGCCGGCACGAGCGAGATTCGTCGCATGCTGATCGGACGGGAGCTGTTCGCCGAGACTGCCTGACATGAGTGTTATCAAGTCGAAAGTTGACACGCGTGATGCCGAGTTCGTCGCTAATGCAAAGGCAATGCGCGCGGCAGTCGACGGTCTGCGTTTGAAGGTCGCGCGCGCTGCAATGGGTGGAGGCGAAGCAGCGCGCGCGCGCCATAGCGCGCGCGGCAAGCTGCTTCCGCGCGAGCGCATCGAGCGCTTGATCGATTCGGGCTCGTCGTTCCTCGAAATCGGCCAGCTCGCGGCTTGGGGCATGTACGGAGGCGATGCTCCGGGAGCGGGGATGATTGCCGGAGTGGCGCAGGTCGAAGGTAACGCCTGCATGCTGGTTGCAAACGACGCAACGGTCAAGGGCGGAACCTACTACCCGATGACGGTGAAGAAGCATCTGCGCGCGCAGGAGATCGCGGCGCAGAACCGGCTGCCATGCATCTATCTCGTCGATTCCGGCGGCGCATTCCTTCCCATGCAGGACGAAGTATTTCCGGACCGAGAACACTTCGGGCGAATATTCTTCAACCAGGCCAATCTCTCCGCGCAGGGGATCCCGCAGATCGCGGTCGTGATGGGATCGTGCACTGCCGGCGGCGCCTATGTGCCGGCAATGTCCGACGAGGCCATCATCGTGCGCAATCAGGGCACCATCTTTCTCGGCGGCCCCCCGCTCGTGAAGGCGGCGACCGGCGAGGTGGTCAGCGCCGAAGATCTCGGCGGGGGCGATGTGCATACCCGCGTCTCGGGTGTGGCAGACCACCTTGCCGAGAACGACGCGCACGCCTTGTACCTCGCGCGGCGCATCGTTGCCAACCTGAACCATCCCGCGCCATGCAGGCAACTCGACGCCAATGCGGAAGCGCCTGCCTTCGACCCCGAGGAGATCTACGGCATTGTGCCGACCGATACGCGCAAACCCTACGATGTGCGAGAAGTCATTGCGCGTATTTTCGACGCTTCGCGCTTCGACGAATTCAAGGCGCGCTTCGGCGCGACACTGGTATGCGGATTCTCGCAACTGTACGGTTGCCCAGTCGGCATCCTTGCCAACAGCGGCATCCTGTTTGGGGAGTCGGCACAGAAAGGCGCGCATTTCATCGAACTGTGCGGGCAGCGCGGCATTCCGCTGCTGTTCCTGCAGAACATCACCGGCTTCATGGTCGGGCGCAAGGTAGAGAACGCAGGCATCGCCAAGGACGGGGCGAAACTGGTGACTGCAGTATCCACCGTGCAAGTGCCAAAAGTCACGATGATCATCGGCGGCTCGTTCGGCGCTGGCAATTACGGCATGTGCGGGCGCGCCTTCGGACCGCGTTTCCTCTGGATGTGGCCGAATGCGCGGATCTCAGTCATGGGCGGGGAACAGGCGGCAAGCGTGCTCGCGACCGTAAAACGCGACGGTATCGAAGCCGCAGGAGGCGTCTGGAGCGCGGACGAGGAGACAGCGTTCAAGGCGCCCATACGGCGCCAGTACGACGAACAGGGGCATCCTTACTACGCGACAGCACGGCTGTGGGACGACGGCGTGATCGACCCCGCCCAGAGCCGTCGCGTGCTCGGACTGTCTCTCGCCGCCGCACTCAACGCGCCGATCGGGCCGACCACGTTCGGCGTCTTCCGCATGTAGCCGGCGAAGCCCATGTTCGAACGGATACTGGTCGCCAACCGCGGCGAGATCGCCTGCCGCATCATGCGGACCGCACGCCGGCTCGGCGTGGGGACGGTGGGCGTTTTTTCGGATGCAGATGAAGGCGCACGCCATGTACGCATGGCGAATCAGGCGCTGCGCATTGGCCCCCCGCCAGCACGCGAAAGCTACCTCTCCATCGATTCCATCATCGACGCCGCAAGACGCAGTGGTGCGCAGGCGATCCATCCAGGATACGGATTCCTCTCCGAGAGCGCAGCCTTCGCACAGGCCTGCGAAGCAGCCGGCCTTGTCTTCATCGGTCCGCCGGCCGATGCAATCCGCCGCATGGGATCGAAGAGCCAAGCAAAATCGCTGATGCAGGCCGCCGGCGTACCGCTCGTGCCTGGCTACCATGGGGACGAGCAGTCGCCGCACATGTTGCGCGCGCAAGCCGCGCGCATTGGCTATCCGCTGCTGATCAAGGCCACGGCTGGCGGGGGCGGCAAAGGCATGCGCGTCGTCGCAGATGACGATGGGTTCGACGACGCGATCCTGGCATGCAGGCGCGAGGCGCAGGCCGCGTTCGGCGACGACCGCGTGCTGCTGGAGCGCTATCTAGTGCGCCCGCGGCACATTGAGATACAGATATTCGCCGACAGGCACGGCAACATCGTCCACCTGTTCGAGCGCGATTGCTCGGTGCAGCGGCGACACCAGAAGGTGCTCGAAGAAGCGCCCGCGCCCGGCTTGACGCCGGAGCGGCGGGAATCCATGGGGCAGGCGGCCATCGCGGCTGCGCGGGCAGTCGGCTACGTCGGTGCCGGCACGGTGGAGTTCATCGTCGACCGCGCAGGCGACTTTCACTTCATGGAGATGAACACTCGCTTGCAGGTCGAACACCCGGTCACCGAAATGATCACAGGCCTCGATCTGGTTGAATGGCAATTGCGCGTCGCCGCAGGCGAGCAGTTGCCACTGACCCAGGAACGGCTAGGCATCCATGGGCACGCGCTGGAAGCGCGCATCTACGCTGAGGACCCGGAGCGTTCCTTTCTGCCATCCACGGGCCGCTTGATCCACCTCGAGCAACCCGTCGAGTCGACTCACGTGCGCATCGACAGCGGCGTGGAGCAGGGCGACGAGATCGCCCCGTATTACGACCCGATGCTCGCCAAGGTCATCGTGTGGGACGTCGATCGCGCTCGCGCTCTGAGCCGCATGCAGCAGGCCCTGAGGCAGTATCGCGTGGTCGGTGTGGCAAACAATATCGGATTCCTTTCGCGGCTGGTGGCATGCCCCGCATTCCAATCCGCGGATCTCGACACCGAAATCATCGAACGCGAGTACGCATTTCTCTTTTCGCTTCCGGGTGAAGCCCCGCATGACGCAGTCCTGATAGCAGCGCTGGCAAGCCTGCTGCGCGAGTCGAACACGTCTGCGGCTGCAAGATGTGCAGTCAGCACGCGTTCGCTGTGGGATGTACGCGATGGTTGGCGACTCAATGCATCAGCGCGTCGCGAGCTGGTGTTCCGGTGCGGCGACCGAATCCGCGTGGTTCACGCCAGCTATCGGACCCGCGGCTTCCGGCTGGAGCTCGATGGACAAGCTTGCGATGCGCACGCCGAACTCGTCGGCGGCGCCAATCTTCGCGTCGATCTCGGCGGTCGCCGGCTCGATGCAACGGTCGTCGTGGCCGGCGAGCGCCGTCACGTGTTCGTCGACGGGCAACACTGGCAACTTGTTCGCGTCGATCCGCTCGAAAGCATCGCGGATATCGCGGTAGCCGAAGGCGGGCTGGTTTCGCCGATGCCGGGCCGGGTCGTCGAACTACGCGTCGCGCCCGGCGAGCCCGTGGAGCAGGGCACTGCACTCATGGTGATCGAGGCAATGAAGATGGAGCATGTGATCCACGCTCCATCGGCCGGCATTGTGCGTGCTTTTCGGTTCTCGCCCGGGGAACAGGTGGCGGATGGCGATGATCTGGTCGACTTCGAGCCGGTCGTGCGTAGTGGTGACGCAGGGAGCTAATGCGGACATTCGATCGCGGCTGCCTTGACGCGCAGGCGCCTCAATCGTTTCCGGCGATGGTGATTCGTTCTCCGATACCCAGTTCGAGGCGCGCCGACGCGCTGCCCAACGGCAGCGCGATCTCCGCGAGTCCGATGCTGTTCTCGTACCAGAATGGGGTGTCGATGGGCGCATCGGCGAAGGTATGCGCCCATTCGATGGTGTGCCCGCCGGCGCGCAAACTGGTCGCCGGGGAGATCGATGCGGCACGCAGGCCGGTGATGACGTTGCCGTAGTGATCGATATAGATTACCTCGCCCAGATCGCCGCCACCGAATTCCACTGCAAGCCGCTCGGCTGGGGCGAGCTTGTCGTCCGGATGATGCCCGCCGGCCAGCAAGGCCGCGATCGGCGCGAACAGGTCGCGACCATGGAACGAATTCGACATGCCGTTCGGGCGCCACACGATGCGCTCGACGCGCGGTTTGCCGGCGCGAGCGGCGATCACCGAAAGTAGCCCGTTGTCGGGGCCGACGAACCAGCGTCCCTCCGCTTCCAGCGCCACGGCCGGGCGGTCGCTGCCTACGCCGGGGTCGATCACGGCGACGAATACGCTGCGCGTCGGAAACTGCGGCGCCAGTGCAGCCAGCAGGTGCGCCCCCGCGCGCGCATTGAAGTTCGGCACACCGTGCAGCATATCGAGTATTGGCGTGCCGGCCGGTGCGTCGCGCAGGAGCACGGCCTTCATCTGGGCGACATAAATGTCGCTCGCACCGAAGTCTGTAAACAATGCGATCATGGTGATCTGTTCCGAGAGGATCCATGAATTCTAGGCTCCGTGCGGCCGATTGCGGAAGAGGATATCGAACCTCGCATCGCAGCCGGTAGCGCTGGCCGACGCGGGACGCTGCGGGTATTCCCCCACATTCAGACGTTGCCGCAACGTCTTGCTGGCACTAGACTAGTTACAGGTTTGCCTTTTGCCAGTCGCGCGGAGAGTGCGTGCGGCCACCCATTACAGACGGGTTTTTGTGTGAGGAGGGAGAAGTCGATGAAGAGCGTGGCGCAACTTCTGCGGGAGAAGCCGGTACAACAAGTATTCACGATCTCGCCGCAGGCGACGGTGCTCGAAGCAGCGAAGTTGATGCGTGAGAAGAACATCGGTGCGCTGCTGGTTACCAACGCCGACGATATCGTGGGCATCGTGAGCGAGCGCGACTTCGCGCGCAAGCTGTTCGGTGCCGGGAAGGCGGCGGAGCAGACACGTATTTCAGAGGTGATGAGTTCGCCGGTCAAATACGTCCATGCCTCGCAAAGCAACGAAGAATGCATGGCGCTGATGACTGACGGGCGTCTGCGCCATTTGCCGGTGCTCGATAACGGCAAACTGATCGGTGTAATCTCGATCGGCGACTTGGTTAAGGACGTCATTTGCGAGCAGCAGTTCATTATTTCCCAACTGGAAAACTATATCCACGGCTAGGCAATGACCCGCGCGGGCGTCGCCTCCGCCCGCGCGTATCGATCAATGAAAATCCCGGCTGTGGGTGGCGAGTCGCCCCAGCAGGTGGCTCACATCCACCAGTCGCTTGGCGATCAGGTGTACCACCCGGCCTTCGCGCTGCACCTGCCCATACACCCCCATCAGCCTGCTGGCCAGTAGTTCGCGCCGCTGCCGTTCCACCAGATCGGCATGCACGATGACGTTGGTCGTGCCGGTTTCATCTTCCATGGTCACAAACACTACGCCGCTCGCCGTGCCAGGGCGCTGGCGGCAGGTCACCACGCCGGCGGCGCGCGCCAGCTTGCGGTGCGGTGCTTCGTTGATTTCCTGCGAGGTTTCGAAGCGCATGCGGGCCAGGTGCCGGCGCAATAACGCCAGCGGGTGGCGGCCGAGCGTGAAGCCCATCGCGCGATAGTCGGCCACCAGATTCTCGCCTTCGGAAGGTGCGGTCAGTTCGAGCGCGCTGTCGGCAATCTGGCTGGCGTGCAGCAGAGACGGCGGCGGTTGGCTGCCGGCCGCCAGCCAGAGCGCATGATGGCGGTGCCCGGCGAGCGCTGCGAGCGCGCCGGCGCTGGCGAGCAGGCGCATCTCTCGTGCATCGAGGGTCGCGCGCCGCGCCAAATCCTCTATGCCGTCAAACGGACGCACCGCGCGCGCGGCGACGATGCGCTGCGTGGCAGGTTCGCCAAGGCCGTCGACCATGCTCAGGCCGAGGCGGGCGGAGGCAGAAGGGCCGGGCGCAACGCCGGAGCCGGTAGCGGCCTCCAGAACGCATCCCCGGCCAGACACCATCACATCGACCGGCAGCACCGTCACGCCGTGACGCCGCGCGTCCTGGATCAGTTGTGCCGGTGCGTAGAAGCCCATCGGCAGCGAATTGAGCAGGCCGCACAGAAAGGCCGCCGGATGATGGTGCTTGAGCCAAGCCGAAACGTAGACCAGCAGCGCGAAGCTTGCCGCATGCGATTCGGGAAAGCCGTATTCGCCGAAGCCGAGGATCTGTTGGAAGATCTGGCGTGCGAACGCCTCGTCGTAGCCGCGTGCACGCATGCCGTCGACCAGCTTCATCTCGAACGGCTCCAGGCCGCCCTTGCGTCGCCAGGCGGCCATCGCGCGGCGCAGCCTGTCGGCCTCGCCGGGCGTGAAGCCGGCGGCGACGATCGACAGCTGCATCACCTGTTCCTGGAAGATCGGCACGCCGAGCGTGCGTTCGAGCACACCCTCGACTTCGGGCGACGGATAGCTGACCGGTTCGACCTTCTGCCGCCGCCGCAGGTAGGGATGCACCATGCCGCCCTGGATCGGGCCGGGACGCACGATCGCCACCTCGATCACCAGATCGTAATAGCGGCGCGGCTGCAGGCGCGGCAGCATCGTCATCTGCGCGCGCGATTCCACCTGAAACACGCCGACCGAATCGCCGCGGCAGAGCATCTCGTAGACCGCCGGGTCTTCCGGCGGTATGTCGGAGACGGTGAGCCGTGCCGCGCCCCTTTCGTTACCTGTGCTATCTGTGCTACCTGCGCCGTTTGCACCGCCGGCATGCACGCCCGGCGTGTCGCGCCAGGCATTCACGCAATCGAGCGTCTTGCGGATCGCCGTCAGCATGCCTAGCGCGAGCACGTCGATCTTGAGCAGGCCGAGCGCGTCGAGGTCGTCCTTGTCCCACTCGATCACCGTGCGCTCGGCCATCGCGGCGTTCTCGATCGGCACCAGCCGCGACAGTTTGCCGCGCGCGATGACGAAACCGCCGGTGTGCTGCGACAGGTGGCGCGGAAAGCCGATCAGCGTGCGCGTGAGTTCCAGCATCAACGCCACGCGCGGGCTCTCCGGGTTGAAGCCAGCCTCCTGCAGCCGCTCGGGCAGATTTACGTCGCGGTCCCACCAAGCGAGGTTGCGCGTGAGCTGGTTGAGGCGGTCGCTGTCGAAACCGAGCGCGCGGCCGATGTCGCGCAGCGCGCTCTTCGGCCGGTAGGTGATCAGCGCGGCCGCGAGCGCGGCGCGCTCGCGGCCATACTTCGCATAGATGTACTGGATGACTTCCTCGCGCCGCTCGTGCTCGAAATCCACGTCGATGTCCGGCGGCTCGTTGCGCTCCTTCGAGATGAATCGCTCGAACAGCATGCTCATGCGCGAAGGATCGACCTCGGTGATGCCAAGGCAGTAGCACACCGCTGAATTGGCCGCCGAGCCGCGCCCCTGGCAGAGGATATTGTGCGCGCGCGCCCATGCGACGATGTCATGCACGGTGAGGAAGTAGGGCTCGTAGGCAAGCTCGGCAATCAGCGCGAGTTCGTGCTCGACCAGCGTCCGTGCTTGGTCGACCTCCGGAGCGTGCTGGCCGAGGATCGGCCCCATGTGGTGAAGTTCACCTTGATCGCACTCGCCCGGTGAGGCGAGGGGGGCGAGCGGCGTGCCGAAACGGCGGTAGAAGCCTTTCGTCGTCAGCCGCCGCAGCCAGCTTGTCGGCGTTTCGCCGGACGGTACCAGCTCCTCCGGATATTCGTAGCGCAGTTCGTCGAGCGAGAACCTGCAGCGCTCAGCCACGCGCAGGGTTTCGTCGAGCAACTCGCACGGGTAGAGCTTCGCAAGTACCGCACGCGAACGCAGGTGGCGCTCGCCGTTGCGGAACAGCTCGCGGCCGGCTTCGTCGAGCGTGGTGCGCAGGCGCGTGGCGGTCAGTACATCCTGCAGGCGACGGCGGGTGCGCACGTGCATGTGCACATCGCCGCTCGCCAGAATCGGGAGACCGGTGGCGCATGCAACGCCTTGCAACGCCGCCAGCCAGGCCGCGTCGTCAGCATCACGATGCAGTTCCACCGCCAGCCAGGCACGGCTGGCAAAACGCACCGCCAGCCAGTTCGCGTCGGCAAGCAGATCGGCCATTGCCTGCGGCGCCTGCACGCGGCTGGCAGCGCGGCACGGAACCAGCAATGCAAGACAGTCGTCAAGTCCCCCTGCGTCGAGATCGGCACGCGTCAGGCGGTAGCAGCCCTTGACGGCATTGCGTCGCCCGAACGTGATCAGCTCGGCCAGATCGCCGTAGCCGTTGCGGTTGGTCGGCAGCAGAACCAGCTTCAAATCAGGCGTGCCGTCAGCTCGTGCGAGTTGCAACTCGCTGCCGACGATCAGCGGCAACCCAGCCTGGCGCGCCGCGAGATGGGCGCGGACCGCGCCAGCCAGCGAACACTCGTCGGTGATCGCCAGCGCCTGGTAGCCTGCCTGCGCGGCACGTTCGACCAGTTCCTCCGGATGCGAAGCGCCGCGCAGGAAACTGAAATTCGACAGGCAATGCAGCTCGGCGTAGGCAGGCAACATGGCAGACACGTGCAAGCCGGATACTGTACAAAAAATCAGATCATCACGTCAATCTGGCGCGACCAACCGATATTTCGGTGTTCAATTAACGGAGAGTTTCATGGGGTGTCGTTCGAGAATTTGTCGAAGTCTTGCGGTTTGTAATATGATTTTAATCAATTAAATGAAGATATTATGTTTAATGTTTTATTGATTCTGATAACGGGAATTTTCAGCACATCGCAAAATACCCCGATGAAATTCTTAACCCCCTCAAGTTAGGATTCGCTACTCAACGTATCGCTTTCGCCGCTCGCGCCGACGCGGATGTGTTCTCTGGATCACGACGCCTTTGACGTCCTGCAACGATAGGATTTCGACCTGCTTGTATCGCGAATTTTCGGGCGCCAGTGCCCAACGGTCACCGCACCGGTCTAGTCGGCGCAAGACCCAATCCTGTTCGATGCGGGCAATCACAAAGGCGCCGCTAGCCGCCATTCCGCCCGGCTCTACCACCACGATGTCGCCTTCGATGAACTCTGGCGACATCGAGTCGCCCAGAACTATCAACGCAAAAGGTTCGTCGCTACCACAGGACGGTTGCGATTCCGGATCCGCAGGATGTAACGAGATGGTGTGTGATTTCATGACGGCTCACGTGTGATGGTTGCGAAACCATTCGCGGAAACGCCGCTGGTTTGAACCACCACGTCATCGTTGAGGGAAATCCGAAAAGGCAGCACCGCGATCGGATCATGCATCAGGCGCCTCATTGCAGCTATCGCCAACATGGAGTACTCGCTGGAGAACGAGGCTGGATGCGAGTTCGAGCGATTACCCACAAGGGCTAGACGGGAATTACCCATGGCGGTAATAGACGCTTTTGGCCGGCCCCGCGCCTAATAGTGCTCGAAATCGGCGTTTGCCGCCGGTGTAACCTTGCGCGCCGCTGTTCAAATTTATAACTTGGGAGATCACCCGATGGATTTCGACAAGGAACTCGATGCACGCGGACTATCCTGTCCGTTACCGATCGTGAAGACCAAGAAATCGCTCAACGACATGACAGCCGGGCAGGTACTCAAGGTCGTCGCGACCGATTCCGGCTCGATAAAAGACATGCAGGCCTTCGCCAACCAGACTGGCAATCCGCTCATCTCATCCGAGACACAAGGCGCCGAATACGTGTTCTACCTGCGCAAGGGATAGGCCAAAACCGCCGGGATGTCGGCCGCGCAACGCGCGCACCACCATCTGGCAGGAAACATCGATTACGACTAGAGGTCCGCACGCGACGGACCGGAACCAGGAGACATCGTGGAAACGAAACGGATGGCCATCATCGCCACCAAGGGCACGCTGGACATGGCCTACCCTCCCTTCATCCTCGCTTCGACAGCGGCGGCGCTCGGGTATGAGGTGCAGGTGTTCTTTACTTTCTACGGTCTGCAATTGCTGCGCAAGGATCTCTCGGACGTAAAAATCAGCCCGCTGGCGAACCCCGCGATGCCGATGCCGGTGCCGATGCCCGTGTTCGTACAAATGCTGCCGGGTATGGAAACCATGGCGACGATGATGATGAAGAACAAGATCAAATCGAAGGGCGTCGCGTCGCTTGAAGAGCTTCGCGACCTCTGTCTCGAGGCCGACGTAAAGTTCATCGCCTGCCAGATGACCGTCGATTTGTTCGATTTCGACAAGGACGACTTCATCGGCAATGTCGAATTCGGTGGCGCATCGACTTTCATGGAATTTGCCGGCAAGACGGACATCTGTCTGTTCATTTGACCGTATCCCCGGGCACTGACGTAACTCGTACGCAGCCCATCACCCGAATCCATTCACCCTCAGGAGTCACGCATGAGACCTCGCACGTCCCTGATCGCCCGTTCGCTCCTAGGGGCGGCCTTTTTGTCGCCATTCGCTGTGCATGCGACAAACGGCTATTTCGCGCACGGTTATGGCATGAAGAGCAAGGGAATGGCGGGTGCTGCCGTTTCCCAAGCTCAGGATGCCTTTGGCGGCGCGAACAATCCGGCCAGCATGGTCTGGGCAGGATCGCGCATCGACATGGGCGTCGACTGGTTTAGCCCCCAGCGCAAGGCGAGCCGCACCGGCAGCATGGGTGGCGCGTTCGATTTTGAGACGAAGAGCAGCAGGAGCGACTTTGCAATCCCGGAGTTCGGCTACAACTCCATGATCTCCGACTCGATGTCGCTCGGCATTACCGTATATGGCAACGGGGGAATGAACACGGACTACGACGGAGGCGTGGCGAGCTGTGGCTTCCCCGGACGACCGGCGAATGCCTTGTGCGGTCGTCGTGGACTCGGCGTCGACCTAATGCAGCTCATCATCGCACCCACGGTGGCCTGGAAGTTCCATCCGTCGCATTCTGTGGGCATTGCCCCTTTGTTCGGTTATCAGCGCTTCAAGGCCAAGGGCTTGCAGGCGTTCGACAATGCACCCGGCTTTCCGCCTTTCACCGGCAGCCCGGGCAAAGTCACGAATCGGGGCAACGAGAATTCGACCGGTTGGGGCGTGCGCGTCGGCTACATGGGCAAGATCAGCGACATGATCACCGTTGGTGCAAGCTATGCGTCCAAGATGCGCATGAGCGACCTGGACAAATACAGAGGCTTGTTTGCCCAAGGCGGCGGATTTGACATTCCGGAACACTACGCCTTGGGCGTCACGCTGCAACCGGTGCCTGCCCTTCAGGTATCGGCTGATTACGAGAAGATCAAGTACAGCGGAGTGCGATCGGTCCATAATCCAAGCAGCAACCAGGCGCCACTTGGCGCCGGCAACGGGCCGGGATTCGGCTGGCAGGATGTGGACGTTTTCAAGCTCGGTGTGCAGTGGAAATTCGACGACCGGCTGACGCTGCGCGCCGGTTACAACCACGGCGACAATCCCATAAGAAGCCAGGACGTGTCGTTCAATATCCTAGCCCCGGGCGTGGTGAAAAACCATTACACGCTGGGTTTCACCTACGTGCTCGCTGGCGGATCGGAAATCACGATGGCCTACATGCATGCGGCGCGCGAATCGGTCAGCGGTGCCTCGTTCCTGAACAGCCCTGCCCTGCTCGGCCCGGGCAATGGCGGGCGTGAGAAGATCGAGATGTACGAGAACTCTTTGGGCATAGCCTGGGGAACACGGTTCTGACGTGTCTCATGGCGATTCGGGAAGGGTCGGCCTGCTCGGCCCTTCGCTGCATCAAGGCCGGCACATCCTTGGCCGGGTGCTGCAGCCGCCGTTAAGTGCCGGTTACCACCAGAACCGGGCCGTCGCCGAGTCCGATTACCTTTTGCGCGGTTCCGCCCAGCATCAGCCGATCAATGCCGCTTTCGCCGCGGCGTCCGAGGACGATGAGATCGGCCCGAGTTTGAATTGCAGCCTGAAGAATTCCTTCATGTGCGCGGCCCGTGGCCACGCGGATGTCAGCCCGGGCGGTATTATGCGGGGCCGATGCACGTGCCAGTGCCGCTTCAGCGAGCGCCCTGTCGTGAGGCGATTCCTGCGGTGCGACTGAAACCAGTGTGAGTGGCAGACCGCACTGATCGGCAATTGCCACCGCAATCGCGGCAACGCGGACCCCGGCATCTGAATGGTCGACCGCGGCGAGTATCCGGTTTGACCACATCTTTCCCGTGCGCGGCACCATCAACACCGAACACGGCGAATGTCCGACCACCTTGCTGACCATCTCTCCCACGAGAAGGTTGGCGAGCAGGCCGCGCTTGCCGCGTCTGCGGGTGATGAGAAGATCGGCCCTGCACTCCCGTGCCTCGGCGACAATCTCGCGCCACGGTTCTTCGCCGCGCCGAATGCGGGGTACCAGACTGACGCTCGAAGAAGCCGCCGACCTCGTGAGTTCCGCGATTTTTGCGGCAGCCTCGCGCTCAGCCTGTGCCGCCAGATGCGGCGCAACCACTTCGTATTCCGGATTGCTCACCACTGGCAGAATTGCATGCAGAGGCAGCCCGCAGCGCGCGGCCATGGTGAACGCTACCTGCTCCGCACCCAGATCGAACTCCGTGTGTTCGGTAGCAAGCAGCAATCTGGAGAAGGGGTGCTTCATCGGGTAGTCTTCAGTGTCCGGAAGTCAGGATACCCGAAGCGGCGAGCAGCAAGACCGCGATTTCCAGCAAACAAAGCGCGAGATAGACGCGTTCCCCGCGCGAAGCATAGAACGGCGCCGCGGCGGCCAGGCAAAGCAGCGATACCCCTGACAGGATGCCGATCCCGACCAGATTGAATATGTCGCTTCGGTCAATCAGATTCACCCAGCCCCACCCCGTCGGAACCCCGGTGAGCTCCAGATAACGCGCAAGCGGCTGGTTCCATACGGTCGCCAGCGATTCGTGGGGGACGAGCGGCGGAATCCATTCGAAGGCATAGGAACAGAACCCGATCACGAGCAAGGCAAGGCCGATTCTCGTCCCCATCGAGAGAACGCTCGCATAACGTTGCTGCTCGGGCGGCGCGTATGGAATGACGGGGTCGGTCATTTTCATCGATTCAGATCCAGATTCCCGATCCTTTCAGGATCGCACGCATACCCGCAAACAGCAGCAGGGAGATCACCAGCCGCCGAATGACCGATGCCTTGAGGACGCGCAGCAAGCGCGCGCCGATCATCGCACCGAGCATCATGCCGACGACGGAGGGAACCGCGATCACCGCCAGCACAGCGCCGCGATTGAGATAGACCCAAGCAGCAGACGAGTCGACCAGCGAAAGTATGAAACTCGAGGTGCCGGCCGAAACCTTGAGCGGCGCACCCATAACCAGGTTGAGAACCGGAACATTTGCCCAGCCGGCGCCGAGGCCGAACATGCCGGCAAGCATGCCGATCAGCGTGAATAGCACCAGGCCGACAGGGGTTCGGTGAACCTTCCAGGCGATGTCACGTCCGCTGACGTTGTCGTGGAACACGCCGTTCATGCACAGCGCCGCGGAAAGCGAGTCTGCCGCCGGCACATTCGGAAACTCGGATTTGCCCGCCATGGCCATCAGTGCCACGATCCCGAGAATGGTGACGCCGAGCGCGATGTTGACAACCGATGCCGGGAGGGCAAGACCAACCAGCGCACCGACGATCGAACTCGCCGATGCAAGAACCGCCAGCGGCAAGGCGAGCCGGAGGTTTGCCAGACCGTTGCGGAGCAAGTCCGGCCCGGCGGCCAGCGCGCTGGCGAGGGCAACGAGCAGCCCTGCGCCTCTCACGAAATCTAGATGGAAGGGAAAGAACCCGCCGACAATCGGCACGAACAGCACCCCGCCGCCGACGCCAGCCGGAACCGCGACGATACCCAACAGAAAGCACACAAAGAAGAGGCTGAGCGGCCAGGTCCACCAAGGATAATCTGCAGTGACTGCAGTGACTGCCGTGGCAGTGCCGGCCCAGGCCGGAAGTGCGAGGGCCGCAAGGACACAGATAGTGATGGCCGGTCGCGACATCCTGCGAAGCGCCGACGGCATCAGAGTGCCATTCCACTTTGCAGCGCAGGGCAGATTGTCAGGTTCAGCAATCACGCGATCGATTGGTAATAGAGATTTTGCGGATGCCTGGCTTCGGCAAAGAAGAGCCAGCGTTCGGCCACCAGGCCGACAAACTGGGTTGAGAAAGCTACTGAACAGGTAACTGCCGATGCGAATCCGAACGCCAGCAGCACTAATGGCACGACGCATCCGAGCGCCAGGAAGCCCAGCAATGCGTTTCTCAGCGCATCAGCACCCTGTCCGTGAAAGAATTCCCGCGTATTGAAGCTCCCGCCCATTGCACCCTGTGAGCGTTGCACTATCTTCGGATGTTTCACGCCGATCGCGGTCTGCAGTGTGCTCTTCACAGGAAGGCGTGCATTTCTGATCAGCGACGCACCGCGCGTAACCAATCCGGCCGCGATCAGGGCCATTGCGCCGAGCACAAGCCCTTCTTTTACGTCGCTGTCCAGAAATGCCGCAATTGCTGCGGCAAGTGTTGCGCCGGATGCCATGCCCAGCAAGGCATAGTTGACCACTGTCAGGCTGCTTGCCCATTCCCTGATGATCCGTATCGATACATAGACCATGCCGGTGCACACGAACAGCACCACGGCCAACGACGCGGCCCCGAGGCCAATCCAGAGTGCGGCCGGACTGTCCGCATGGCGGGCCATGACGAAGCCTGCAACCGATGCCATGAATGCCGGCAGTGCGACGACCTCGCGCGACAACCAGGACGTGCGCCAGCCCGCAGCGGCCCGCCATGCGCGTTCAGGGTGGCCGAGATGGAAAAAGGACGCGACCAGCCCGAGAGCACACAGGCACAGCGATAGTACGCTACCGACGACTGCGAATGACCGAAGTTCCGCGGTCGGAATGCCACGCAGGCTCCCGATCGCGTCCACTGCGAAGAGAGTCAAGAACAAGCCCTGACCAGCACCGATGAGTGTGGTGAGAAGGATGACGGAGAACGCGGGGCGCATGGTCGGGGTTCTGGCTTAGATATCGTAGTCGGCATTCATCGGCGCGTATCGCGTGGTATCGGGCAGTGTGTCGATAAGGCGCGGGTTGTCTACCCGCTCGAGTTGGTCCGCCCGGATTCGCAGTTCCGACTTTCGCCGCGGCAAGTAATGGTTCGATGGATTCGTCCCCAGTTCCGGCATCAACTGGTAACCGCCTTGTTCGCGGATAGCCCGAGATACCTCCGACTCCGGGTCGTGGATATCGCCAAAAAGCCGGGCATTGGCCGGGCAGGCCAACACGCACGACGGCTTGCGCTCGCGTTCCGGTAGCGCCGGGTTGTAAATGCGGTCAACGCACAACGTGCATTTCGTCATGACCTTGCGCTGCTCGTCGAACTCACGCACACCGTAAGGACAAGCCCAAGAGCAGTACTTGCAGCCGATGCATTTGTCGTAGTCCACCAGTACCACACCGTCCTCGACCCGTTTGTAGCTGGCGCCCGTTGGACACACGGGTACGCACGGCGGATCCTCGCAGTGCAGGCAGGATTTTGGAAAGTGCACCGTCTGCGTGCCCGGATATTCGCCGACCTCGAAGGTCTGCACGCGGTTGAAGAACGTCCCGTTCGGATCTGCGCCATACGCGTTCAGATCGCTCAGCGGGCCAGCGGCGCCCGATGTGTTCCATTGCTTGCAGTTCGTCACGCAGGCATGGCAGCCAACGCAAACGTTGAGGTCGATGATCAGCGCAAGTTGCGTCACCACTTGCCTCCGATTCCGGCAAAGAACGAACGCCAGCCTGACTTGGGGCGAACGACGCCGGGCAAAGGCTGCATTGGCTCGAATTGCGGCGAAGTCTGTCGCGGTTCGTCTGGCGCAGCCTTGTAGATCCGAACGCGTACGTCGTACCAAGCCGCCTGCCCGGTAATCGGATCGGAGTTGGAGAGACGGTGCCCGAGCCCGTCGGGTGGCAGTTCCTCGCTGATCAGGTGATTCAGCAGGAAGCCCTTCTGCGATTCGTTCGCGTCCGGCGTCAGATTCCATGCACCGGACGCCTTGCCAATCGCGTTCCATGTCCATACCGTGCCGGGTTCCACGGCACCCGAATATCGGCACATGCAGCGAACCTTGCCCCAGCGCGATTCGACCCACATCCAGTCACCGTCCGCGATTCCGGCTGCCATTGCTGTGGCGGGATTCACGAACAGATAGTTGTGGGTGTGGATCTGGCGCAGCCAGGCGTTCTGTGAATCCCACGAGTGGTACATCGCCATCGGCCGCTGGGTGACTGCGCAGAGCGGATAACGCGCATGGTCGGAAACGCTGGCCTCCAGTGGCTCGTACCAGAACGGCAGCGGGTCGAAATAGGTTTCGACCCGTTTGCGCAGATGGTTCGGCGGCTGCCGCCCGGTACTTCGTCCCTGTGCGGCAAGCCGGAAGCGCTGAAGAAACTCGGAGTAGATGTGTATCACGATCGGATCGTTGTCACGCCGAATTCCGACCTGTTGTGCCCATTCGAGGTAGCCCTTGTTCCAGTTTCGCATGTACTGGTGTGACGGCGGCATATGGTGATGGAACACGCAGTTGTTTGCGGCATACATGTCCCACTGGCGCGGATTGGGCTCGCCCCGCATTGACTTCTCGCCATCCTTGCCGCGCCAGCCGGCCAAAAATCCAATTCCGGAGCCTGGCGCAGTCTCGTAGTTGATGATCAGATCGGTATAACTCGAATACTTCCGCGAACCGTCTGCGGCAGTGAATGCAGGAAGCTTTAGCCGGCCGGCCAGTTCGACAAGCACCTCTTGAAACGGACGGCACTCTCCCAGTGGCGGCACGACGGGAACACGGACAGCGTCCACCGGCCCCTCGAACTCCGAAATCGGCCGGTCGAGCATCGACATTACGTCGTGTCGTTCGAGATAAGTCGTATCGGGCAGCACGAGATCGGCGAATGCCGTCGTTTCGGACTGGAACGTATCGCACACGACGATGAACGGAATCCGGTATTCGCCGTCTGCACGCTTGTCGCAAAGCATCTGGCGAACTTCGGACGTGTTCATGCTCGAATTCCATGCCATGTTGGCCATGAAGAGGAACAAGGTATCGATTGGATAGGGGTCGCCACGCCAGGCGTTCGTGATGACGTTATGCATGAGTCCGTGCGCGGAGAGCGGATGCTCCCACGAGAATCCCTTGTCGATCCTGACTGGCGAACCCTGCTCGTCCACGAACAGGTCATCTGGACTCTCCGGCCACCCCAGCGGCGGCGCGTCGAGCGGCGTGTTCGGCTTGACCGATTGCGGACCCTTCGGGGGCCGCGCGTTGGGCGGTACTGCGCGCGGATAGGGCGCCCGATGGCGGAATCCGCCCGGCCGATCGATTGTCCCAAGCAACGACATCAGAATCGCGAGCGCCCGGATCGTCTGGAAGCCGTTTGAATGCGCCGCGAGGCCGCGCATTGCATGAAATGCCACCGGGTTGCCAACGATGCTCTTGTGCTCTTCGCCCCACCAGTCGGTCCACGCGATGGGCAATTCGATTTTCTGGTCGCGCGCCGCAATCCCCATCTCATGGGCCAAACGCCTTATGGTGTCGACCGCAATGCCCGTGATGCCGGCAGCCCATTCCGGCGTAAAGTCCCGTACCCGTTCTTCGAGCAGCTGGAAGGCCGGCTTCACCGGTGTGCCGTCCTGAAGCCGGAATGCGCCGAGCAGCGCAGGGTCCGCGCCAGCCGTGTGGTCGCCAACCGGCCGATACTGCTTGCGATCCCACCACAGGAAGTTGTGCGGACGCAAGGGGTTGATCAAGTCCCCTGCCGCATTGCGTGCCATCAAGCCGAATTCGTCGCTGGCTTCATCCACATTGACGAGTTGTCCCGCGTTCGTGTAGCGCGCCAGGAACGCGCGGTCATAGAGGCCCAGCCGGATGATCTCGTGGATGATTGCAAGCAGAAGCGCGCCGTCGGTGCCCGGTTTGATCGGAACCCATTCATCCGCAATGGCGGCATAGCCGGTGCGCACGGGATTGATGGCGATGAACCTTCCGCCGTTACGTTTGAATTGCGACAAGGCGCTTTTCAGCGGATTGGAGTGATGATCTTCGGCCGTGCCGATCATGAAGAACAGCTTCGATCGCTCGAGGTCCGGTCCGCCGAATTCCCAGAACGAGCCCCCGATCGTGTAGATCATTCCGGCCGCCATGTTGACCGAGCAGAATCCGCCATGGGCTGCGTAATTCGGCGTACCAAACTGTCGAGCGAACAACCCCGTCAGAGCCTGCATCTGGTCGCGCCCGGTGAACAGCGCGAACTTCTTCGGATCGGTAGCGCGAATTGCCCCGAGACGCTTCTCGAGAAGCGAAAAAGCCTCCTCCCAGCTGATGGCCTCATACGCTCCGCTGCCGCGTTCGCTGCCGGCCTTTCGCAAAAGCGGCTTCGTCAAGCGGGCGGGCGAATACTGCTTCATGATGCCCGAAGACCCTTTCGCGCAAATGACGCCCTTGTTCAACGGGTGGTCGGGATTGCCCTCGATGTAGCGCACCTCGCCGTTTCGGAGATGTACACGGATACCGCAGCGGCAGGCACACATGTAGCAAGTGGTGGTCTTGACCTCGGTCTGTGCGTCGGGTAGCGGCTGGGCAATGGGGTCGTGCAATGGCATGGATTCAGGACCGGTCGGGGATGTCGCGCGTGTGTACGCAAACGCACAATGCGAGCAGGCACTATTAGGCGCAACGCATGCCGGTGGCGTCTATTACCGTCAAGGGGGAATCGCGCTACCCAACTGGGTAGGGAACGCACGAAGGTGCGGGCGGAGAGCGCCGACTGCGGGATTCGAGGATAGAATCACCCTTGACAAGCGTCCAACACAGGCGCTGAGGTGCAACCCATAGAATGTCCGACCTGAACGACCCCCGTGTGTTCTTCGCCGCGGAGCGCACGCTGCTCGCCTGGAATCGCACCAGTCTGGCGTTGATGGCCTTCGGCTTCGTCATCGAGCGCTTCGGGCTGTTCCTGCATCTTGTCGCGCCACAGCGGGGCAGCCAGCTCGAGCATGGCGTCTCCTTCTGGGTTGGGATCGCGTTCGTGCTGCTTGGCGCATGGACTGCCGCGATTTCGATCCTCCAATATCGGAAGGTGCTTCGCAGCCTGAAACCGATCGAGATTCCTGACGGATATCGAACCCAGAGCGGTGTTCTGGTCAATGTCGCAGTCGCACTCCTGGGGCTGGCTTTGACCGTGTACCTATTTCTGACACCGTGATCGGGAACTGACGTCACAGCACCTTGACTTCGACGAGTTCTTCGCCGTTGGGGTCCATCACGTGTACCGCACATGCGATGCATGGGTCGAAGCTGTGGATGGTGCGCAGTATCTCGATCGGTTGCTTCGCATCGTGCAGCACATGTCCTTTCAGGGCTGCCTCATAGGCGCCGCTGATGCCCTGCGAATCGCGCGGACCGGCATTCCACGTGCTCGGCACAATCGCCTGGTAGTTCGAGATCCTCTCGTTCTCGATCACCATCCAGTGTGCCAGTCCGCCGCGCGGCGCCTCCATGAACCCGACGCCCTGACACTGTTTCGGCCACGTCGATGGCTCCCACTTATCGCTGTTGAAGGTGCGAAGATCACCGGCGCGAATGTTGGCAATCAACTGGTCATACCAACCCTGCATCGCATCGACGATGATGCGGGTTTCGAGTGTGCGCGCTGCCGTGCGCCCAAGCGTCGAGTATAGGGCGGTCAGTGGAAGATCCAGCTTCTTCAGCGCCATCCCGACCAGTTCCTTCGTCTGCTCGTGCCCTTTCGCATACAGCATGAGGACGCGCGCCAGCGGCCCCACCTCCATCGGCTTGCCCTTCCAGCGCGGAGATTTCATCCAGGAATAGGACTTGTCGATATCGAGCTGCTTGAAAGGGGGCTTGGGGCCGTCATAGGCGAGTGCGGTCTCGCCCTTGTAGGGATGAAGCCCCTTCTCCTTGCCACCGGTGTAGTGGTACCAGGAATGGGCCACGAACTCCTCGATCTCGCCATCCTTGTCGAGGTCGACCGGATGGATCGTGCCGAGATCGCGGCCCAGGATCACGCCACCCGGCAGGAAAAAACTCGAAGGGTCGTCCATTCCCTTCGATGGAAAATCGCCGTAGCAGAGGAAATTTCCCAGACCTTCACCCTGTGAGGCCCAATCCTTGTAGAACCCGGCGATGGCCAGGGTATCCGGCACATAAACCTGATCGACGAAGTCACGCATTTGAGCAATGACGCCTTGAACCTGCTGCAGCCCGACGATGTTCAAGGCTGTCGCACCGTCACCGCCGCGATACATCGGGCCGTGGCCCCGCCCCCCGTGTTGGGGATCGATGCTGATCGCGCAGGGAACGCCCCCCACGAGGAACATAGGATGGGGATTTTTGCCACCGAAGATCGTATGCAGCTTCACCACGTCTCGTTGCCAGGCAAGCGCTTCGAGATAGTGCGCGACCGCCATGAGGTTTGCTTCCGGCGGCAGCTTGTAGGCCGGGTGTCCCCAGTACGCGTTGGCGAAAATGCCAAGCTGCCCGCTATCCACGAACCCGGCGAGCCGCTTTTTCACGTCCGCGAAATGGCCCGGCGACGACTTGGGGTATCTGCTCAGGCCCTGCGCCAGTTCCGCGGTCGCCTTCGGATCCGCCTTGAGCGCCGAGACGACATCGACCCAGTCGAGCGCGTGCAGATGGTAGAAGTGCATGACGTGATCGTGAACATACTGCGCCGCGATCATCAGGTTGCGTATCAGTTGCGCATTCGGCGGAACGGGGTAATTCAGTGCGTCTTCGGCAGCACGTACCGACGCGATGCCATGCACCAGCGTACATACGCCGCAGATCCTTTGCGCAAACGCCCATGCGTCGCGCGGGTCGCGTTCGCGCAAAATGATTTCCAGGCCGCGAACCATGGTCCCGGACGAGTAAGCCTGTTCGATCGAGTTGCCGTTCATCTGCGCTTCGATGCGCAGATGTCCCTCGATACGGGTAATCGGGTCGACGACGATTCGTTCGTTCATGCTGCCCCTCCGTCAGCGGACGTCGTTTCGTCATCGAGAGATTCGGCGATCAATTCGGTCAGCCCGAGCACGGTGATGTTCATGCCATAGTGCTCCAGACCTTCCTCGAGCGTGATGCGGCAATTCGCGCAAGCAGTCACGAGGGTTTTCACGCCGGTCTGCTCAATCTGTGCTTTCTTGCGGGCAAAGGCCTTGAGCTTCAGCGGCTCCGCACGCTCATTCGCCGAAACGCCGCCCCCGCCTCCACAACACCAGTTCATCGCGCCGTGCTCGTCCATTTCCTTCACGTCGCTTGCAACCATCTGGAGTAACGTGCGCGGCTGGTCGACCACGCCACCGCGTCGCGCAATCTGGCAGGGGTCGTGATAGGTCATTGGAATGGACTTGTTTCCCTTGGTGCGCAGTCGACCCGACCGGCGCAGCTCGTCGAGCACCTCGAGAATGTGCTTCACCTTGAAACCAAAGGTTCGACCCGCCAGGTTTGGCCCCTCCCACCGAATTGCCGTGAAGGCGTGTCCGCACTCGGGGCTGACTACGGTACCGACTTGCAGCCTTTCCGCCGCATTTACGATGCGCATCACGATCTCGCGCGCAATGTCGCTCGCTCCGATCTGGATACCGCTGTTGGTGGCCTCGAATGCGTCAGACGCCAGCGTCCAGCTCGCACCGGCCTTGTGGAAAATCCGGGTCAGCGCTGCCAGGTACTCCGGATAGTTCATGATCTCCATCGAAGACATGAGCACCAGGTACTCCACGCCGGCCTGATCGACTGGTACGGTCAAACCGGTATCTTTCTGTACATGGCGAATCTGTGCCTGAACCGCAGGCCACTTTACGCCCATCGGACTGCCGATCGCCACGGTCCGCTTGGACGCGCCGACAAGTCCTTCCGGCGCGTTACCCGAGGCAGCCATGCCTTCGCGCAGCTTCCGCACCATGTAAGCGATATCGTTTCCGACCGGGCAAACCATCGAGCATCGTCCGCAAAGCGAGCAACTGTCGTAAACAAGCGGACTCCATTCGGCGAGCAACTCGTCTGTCACCGGCTTGGCCAACCCAACCAGACGCATCAATTTGCCGGCCAGCGTTGCCTCCTGGAACCAGACGCGCCGAAGTGGCTCCAGCTTGTGTATCGGCGTGTACTTCGGGTTGCCCGACTCGGTATAGAACATGCACGCCTCGGCACACAGGCCGCAGTGGACGCAACTCGAGAAATAGCTCGCGATGGGCGCATCGAGCACCTCCTTCAATGCGTTGTAGCCCCGCTGGAGATTCGCGCTCATGACGCGATACCTCGACGGCCGAACCAGTCTCCGTTGTACCAGCGCGCGAGAAACAGCGTCACGACATGGGTCAGCTTGGTGAATGGAAGTGCGATCAGCAGGAGTTCAACGCTGAGGATATGGATGGCGAGCATCAGCGTGTAGTCCAGCACCAGATGGTGAAAAGCGAGATACCCGGTGACCATGGGAAGGAACGTGATGCCCCAGGCAAAGTAATCGCCGAAACCCGACAGCATGCGTTTCACCTTGTTCCGGCGTCTGTCGAACAGTACGGCAACGAGTGCCAGCAGGGTCGCAACACTCACCATGTCAATCACGGCAGTCGGCAGACCCGGCCAGGACAGTCCGATCACCGCCCGAATAGCTTCGATGTGCGGGACGAAAAAGACGATTACCAGCAAGAGTCCGACATGAAAAACGTAGCCACCGAAGTAGGTAATCGGCGACTTCTGAGCCATGCCCGGCAGTGGCAGTGACCGACTGAAAACCGTGCGTAGCCCCGAGCCGGGCGAATCCTCGCGTGCGGGCGCGAAGTCATGCTTGCGACCTAGCGAAAGTATCTCGAACACCCGGAGCGTCAAGCCGAACAGGGCGATGGCCAATGCCAGGGAAAATCCGGTCCCGCGAGCCCAGATCAGCAGATCCATGGCAGTAGCGTTCATTCGCCCTTCTCCAGTTCATCCGTCGAGACGCGTTCATGGGACTGTTTGGCCGATGCTTTCATGGAACGATTGTGCGCAGCCATGGCAATGCCGGCAATGGTGCCGCCGGCGATTGCCGCGCCAGCCACTTTTCCGAGTTTCTGTGTGGGCATGGAGAGCGCCTGGTAGAAACCGCCAAGATCCCAAAAATCCGGCTCGGAGCAACCGATGCACCCATGCCCTGACTGAATCGGAAAACTCGTTCCCTGATTCCACTTGGTAGTGGCGCATGCGTTGTATGTGACCGGTCCTTTGCATCCGAGCTTGAACAAGCACCATCCCTTGCGTGCCCCTTCATCGTCGAAGGTTTCTGCGAACAAGCCACGGTCGTAGAACGGGCGGCGATAGCATCGATCGTGAATGGATTCGCCGTAGAAGACGCGCGGGCGCCCTAGATGGTCGAGTTCCGGCAGACCGCCGAACGTGAGGAAGTGTGCAAGAACGCCCGTGATGACCACTGGTATGGGCGGGCAACCAGGGACGTTGATGACCGGCTTGTCCTTGACCAGACTCGATACCGCAACCGCGCCGGTCGGGTTGGGTGCCGCCTTCGGAATGCCTCCGAAGGCAGCGCAGGAGCCCACCGCGATCACCGCTGCCGCATTCTTCGCGGCATCAAGCAGCATGTCGACATTGCTCATGCCGGCGATGGTCGAGTAGCCTGGATCACCCATCGGGATCGATCCATCGACCACGAGCAGATACTTGCCCGCGTTGGCCGTCATCGCTTGTTCGCGCGCTTGTTCGGCGCCCTCCCCGGATGCCGCCTGCAAGGTGTGGTGGTAATCGAGCGAAACGGTTTCGAGTATCAGGCCTTCGAGCGTCGGCGTATGCGAACGCGTCATCGATTCGGTGCATCCGGTGCATTCCTGAAACGATAGCCAGATAACTGATGGTCGCGAGGCCTTCTCCAAGCGCGCGGCGATAGTCTCCGCCATTGCTGGAGGTAACGCCATGAGGGAAGCCGTGGTAGCGCAATACTTCATGAAACCGCGCCGGCTGACGCCACGCCGCCGCAATATCTCGCCCAAGGTCTCGACGGTGTTCATCTCGCCACGCGCTCCGGTGGGATCATTTCGATATCCCGGCCGGGATGGTCGAGTTCTGCCTTCAGACGCTCGCAACCTTCTTGAATATCGGGGATCTGGCTTGCGAGTATCTTCGGAACAAAGGCAACTTCGATGAAGCGCGACACGATCTGCCCGTCCTCGTTCCGGTGGGTAACGACCCACACGCCCGGAAACGATGTCTCGAGCACGTTGCTGCTACCTAGCGCCGAGACAGACGCTGCCACCTCGCCGATTCCCAATATCTCGTCCAGGGCTGCTTCGTCACCCGGTCCCATCGGCAGTGCGCGAAGGTCGATGCAACTCGGCTCACCGACCTCCAGGAGCCGGGTCAGGGCATGCCGCACCTCGTGGAGCAACGGAACCGGGTTCCCGTGGTTCGAAGAAGGGCAACCCGAATCGATCCGCACAAGCGGGATCATTTCCTGCGCGCGAGCCATTGATTTCTCGTAGTGCAATCTGTCAAGAGCAGATCCTCGATCATCATCGACGTGTTCCGGACAATGAGTCGAGCAGACGTTCCACCGCATCGGCCGCGGCCGGAATGGCCGACGCAATGGTCGGAGTTGGATCCAGCCCCCATTCGACTGATTCCGGTTCGATTCCGACGAGTGCGCGCGCCGGTGGGAGAGAACCGCGCATTCGGACAATGTCGAGGAGATCCCGTAGATTGACCTCATGCGCGGTTGCCCGCTTGCGTGATACGAACCGGTCGAGATCCCGACCGACCTTTACGGCAATCGATCCCGGCGGCGCGCCAAACCGCATTGCATCGAGTACCACCAGCATGTCGGTTTCCTCGATCAGCGGCGCCAGCGTGAATCCGAGCGTTCCACCATCCACGTAGCGCACATCCGGTCTTCGCCTTTCCGTAACCAGCCGGCGCAAGACGTGGATCCCAACGCCATCGTCTTTCAGCAAAGAGTTGCCAACGGCCAAGACCATCCGTCTGGACGCGGATTCGTCTTTCCATTCTTCTTGGCGCGCACGATCAGTCTGCATGCAACCTGGCTCCCTGTTTCGTCCCCGAGTCATCGATGCTGCGACTCCGGTGCCGAAGGTCCCGATGGCTCATTAGGCGGTGGCGCTGGCGAATCGTCTATTACCTGATTGGGTAATCCTGATCTGGATCAGAAACACGAAAATCTCGCATCGACACATTTGCACCCTCATTTTGCCGGGATTGCTATTCGGTTCCGTATCCCGCAGAATGGAAAAATTAGAGGCTGCTAATGCATCGGGGCTGGTCCAAGGCACATGCTGAACAGCCCGTACAGGCGACGGGAATCACGCGCCCGAAGCGTCGAGACAAAGGAGGCTGGAAAGAGTATGTCCTATGGACAGACCCCCCATTAGCGGGCTGCGTGAATCGACGGTTCGTCCTGATCCGGACTTATCGTGTGCAGCCGGTCCTGTCGGCGAGGGTGAGTTTCGCGCACCGCTCACCCAATTTCTCAAAGCGGTTGTGAGGCTTGCCAACGCTCGGGCAGCCGCTTTGCGCCTGCTCGATTCTGCGAGCGGCGAACTGCGCTTGATAGCGTCTCACGGTGCGCCGCCCTCGCTTGATCATGGTTCCCTGCGGGTGAACCGGGATTGCGGTGTCTGTGGTGATGCACTGCGCAGCGACCGAACGTGCTGCGCCGCAGCGAAATGCGCATGTGCGATTGCAGTATCCGGGGGCGAGCAAGCGACCGACGAGGAGCGGGTATTCGTACTGCCGCTTCACCATCGCGGCACCCCGTGCGGCGTGCTCAATCTCTTCCTGGATTCCGCCTGTGAGTTGCCTGATGCGGTTTCGGCGCTGCTGCCCGCAGTAGGCGACATGCTCGGTCTGGCTCTGGAGAATGCTCGGCTCGCAAAGGAGTCGCTTCACGCCGGGGTGATGCAGGAACGCCAACTGCTCGCTGGCGAAGTCCATGATTCGCTCGCACAGAACCTCACGTGCATGCGGATGCGTACAGCGCTCCTGCGTGACGCCATATCGAGGCACGACGATGCGCGGGCCCTCAAGTATCTTGCGGAAGTCGATCAGTCTCTCAGCGTCGCGCATGGCCGTGTACGTGAACTCATCACCGATTTCCGGACTCACATGGACCCGCACGGGCTCTTGCACGCGCTTGGCGATGCGGTTTCGCATATGGAAGGGCTGGGCGGCGTGCATTTCGAGTTCGACAACCAGGTCCAGATGCTGACCCTTTCCGCTGACCAGGAACTCCAGGTATTCCATATCGTGAGCGAGGCACTTGCCAACGTGGTCAAGCATGCCCAAGCGACACGCGGTAGATTGACGCTCGAGCAATCGCATGGGGTCTATTGCATCACCGTCGAGGACGACGGGATTGGTCTGCCGGGTGATCGAGCCCACAACGCGGACCATGGCCATTTCGGGTTGAACATCATGAGGGAGCGGGCGCGCCGGATTGGCGGCCGCATCGAATTCGGTAGCCGTTCGGGAGAGGGAACTTGGATGCGATTGAGCTTTCCGGAAACACACTTCGGCAAAGAGGCGCTGGCGTGAGCGATTCGCTGCGCGTGGTTCTCGTAGACGACCATGGCCTATGTCGTCGCGGCCTGACGGAACTCCTCGAACTACAGGATGGGATCAAGGTCATGGGGGCGACGGGGGACCCAACCGAAGCGCTTGGCCTGCTCCGCGAGCATCTGCCTGACCTCGTCGTCATGGACTTGAGGATGCCGATGATGGACGGTCTCACCCTCCTTCGCCACCTGCGCGCCGAGGGGCTCGACACCCCCGTGATGATCCTCACCATGAGTGACTCTCAGGACGACATGGCCAACGCACTGCGCGCCGGCGTTCGAGGCTACTTGCTCAAGGACATGAATCCGGAGGATGTCATCGAGTCGATACGCAGGTGTGCCCGCGGCGATCTCGTCGTAGCCCCCGCGATGGCGAACAAGCTTGCCAATCTACTGCAATCCGGCCACGGTGAAGCGCCAAAGGAGAAATCCGTCCGCCTTACGGAACGTGAACGCGAAATTCTTCAGTACCTCGCAGGTGGCAAGAGCAACAAGGCGATCGCGAGGTCACTGAATATCAGCCACGATACAGTCAAGCTCCACGTCCGGCATATTCTGGCCAAGCTGAATCTGACGTCCCGCGTCGAAGCTGCCGTGTTCGCGGTCGAGCATGGCGTATCGCCACGTCAGCACACTCACAGCAATTGAGGTGAACGGGACTGTTCAGGCCAGGTTGCGTTTCGCTTCGAACCAGTTCAGCTTTTCGCGCAGGCGCACGACCTCGCCAATAACGATCAGCGTCGGTGGCTGGAGGCCGGCCTCATCGACAAGTGCCGGCAAAGTGGTCAGGGTCCCCGCGATTACCCTTTGCGCCGATGTCGTTCCTTGCTGAATGACGGCTGCTGGCGTAGCTGGCGACCGGCCGTTCTCGACGAGTTTTCCGCATAGCACTGACAGCCCGAGCAGCCCCATGTACACCACCAGAGTCTGATTGGGGCGAGCAAGTGCCGGCCAATCCAGATTCATGCTGCCGTCCTTTAACTGTCCGGTGACAAAGGTGCAGGCCTGAGCGTGGTTCCGGTGAGTTAGCGGTATGCCGGCATAGGCTGCAACACCCAAGGCGGCGGTGATTCCCGGAACGACTTCGAAGCGGATGCCCGCCTGTGCGAGTGATTCGATTTCTTCGCCACCTCGTCCGAACACGAATGGGTCGCCACCTTTCAGGCGCAATACCCTTTTTCCGCTGCGTGCGAGATCGACCATTCGCTGGTTGATCTGCTCCTGACGAAGCGCATGGTTGTTCCGCTGTTTTCCAACGTAGATCCGTTCGATCAGCGCCGGCAACAAATTCAGGATCTCGTCCGACACGAGATGGTCGTAAAGCACGACATCGGCGTGCTGCATCAGTCGGCACGCTCTGACCGTCAGCAGGTCCGGATCACCGGGCCCGGTGCCGACCAGATAAACCTCACCGGACGATCCTTCCGATGTTGCCGGTGTCCGGATGCTCAGGACTGGACCCATCTCCATGTTGATTCCCTCGAGTTCGACGCGTCGGCCGATCAGTGTTCGCCCTTGGTGCGGAGCAGTCCGGCAAGCCTGTTTCCCTGCTTCTGCGGTCCGCCGCGTGGGAACAGGTCGTGCAGGTAGTGATTGCTTCCCCGCTCAGGGCCCCATTGCTGCGTGAAGTGCCGGATCATCACCCTGACCTGCGCCTGCACTTGATGGTCGTGGTAATAGTTCCGCAGGAAGTCGATAACCTGCCAGTGCTCGTCGGTCAGCGTCAGACCCTCGGATTCCGCCTGAACGATCGCGAACGCCTGCGACCAGTCCGAGAGCCGCAGCAGATAGCCTTCACTGTCCGTCTCAACCACCTTTCCGCCAACGTCGACCCTGCGCGTAAGTTGGGGAGTCAACGCGGTATCGATCATGGCTGCGATCCGTCGGGGTCGGCCCTGGTTGCGCATCGAGCACAGCCGCTGCCACCACATCCGGTTGCCGCCTGCTTTGGCGCCGCAGGAAGGAAGATGAATCGATAATCGCCCGGTTGGTACTCGACGAAATCCAGGGTCGTTCCGTCCAGCAGCGGTGCGATCGATCGCCCTACCAGCAGGTTGATGCCTTTCTCGACGAAAGCGATATCATCATCTCTCTCGACGTCGAAGCCCATCGCATATTCGACGCTGCCCGATCCATCGAACCGTGCGGCAATTCGCAATCCCAGGTCCTCGTTGCCGGGTTGTTCGACGGATTCATGAATCTCCCGGGCAGCAGATGGAGTCAGGTTCAGGTTCAGGTTCAGGTTAAGCATCTCACACTCCCGGTGCCTTCGCGCCAGTTCAATTGAAGTTCACCGCCGAGGGGCAGCCCCCCGGAGGCGGCTACCCGAAGATCGGCGCGCTGCTTCATACTGGCGACGAATCGAACAAAATTGCGTGCCCAGTTGCAGTTGCCGACGCTTCTAAGATGCGAATACGAAGCGACGGTATTACGGATAACTATTCCGTCATGGCTGCCATCGACGCCGTGGCCTCGCCTGACTTCATAGGCGAACGGGACGTCCGGCGGGAGATCGACGATCTCCGAGTAATGAAACTCGTGTGCACGCAGCACCGCGCCTTGGTCGACAGAAGCTGCCCAAGGCGATGCGCCAGTCTCGCGAAGATGAACATAGCCGCGGCCGACCGGGCGCTTGTGCATTACTACGTTACCGGGAACAACCCCGACCATCGAATGCGTCTCGCCAGCGATCGTGATGCTGCGCGAGAGATACATCAGACCGCCGCACTCGGCGTGGATCGGGAGGCCGCCGAGCGCTGCTTCGTGAATGTCCTTGCGCAGCCCCTCATTCGACGAAAGTTCCCGCGCGAACATTTCCGGAAAGCCGCCTCCGATGAACAAGCCATCGAGCGAAGGCAGTTTGCGATCGTGCAGCGCGTCGATAGCGACGAGATCCGCGCCGGCACGCCGCAAGGCCTCGAGATCGTCTGCGTAGTAGAAACCGAAGGATTGATCGGCGACAACCCCTATTCGCACCACGCCGCCTGTCAATGCGCTCGCAGCGCCGCCGAGCGGCACACGCCGACACCCAATACCGCCACCCCTTTCCACGAGGCGATCGAGGTCAACCTGATCTGCGATGATCTCGCCGATCCGGCGCGCCTGCGCGAGGGCATTGCCAGCCTCGGAGCTTGGGATCAGCCCAAGCTCGCGCTCGACGATCGCGAGGCGGCCATCTTGATGCACAGCCCCCAGCACAGGCACATCGGTGTAATGTTCGACCACTGCCCGCAATTTCGCTTCGTGCCTCGCACCGCCAAGGTTGTTCAAAATGACGCCTGCAATCCGGATCCCGCTATCGAAGGCCTGATAGCCCAGGATCAGGGGTGCGATTCCGCGTGTCATGCCACGTGCGTCGATCACCAGCACGACGGGAAGTCCGAGGTGCGCCGCCACGGCCGCATTGCTGTTACTGCCGTCGAGTGCCAAGCCGTCGAACAGACCTTTGTTGCCCTCCACGATCGAGAAGTCGGCATGCTCAGCGTGCCTGTCGAATAACGTCTGAATCTCGCCCCAACCCATCAGATACGGATCGAGGTTGTAACAGGCACGTCCGCTGGCTTGTGCAAGCCACATCGGATCGATATAGTCGGGCCCCTTCTTGAAGGATTGAACAACGATGCCTCGACTTGTCAGCGCCGCGCAGAGTCCGATCGTCAGCGTGGTTTTGCCGGAAGACTTGTGAGCCGCAGAGATGAACATGCCTGACATGTCTTGCCTCAAGCCTGACCAGGTGGCCCAGAGCAGAAGATCGGCTTCGCGTTCATTGCGTCCTCGTTCCTGCGGAGGAAGCCGGGCCAAGGGGGCGCACTGAACCGAAGTCGTCCTCGGGCATGAAATGAAGCACCCTTACGCCAATCGTCGTGGCAAGGAACGCGAATCCAAGCCCGCCCAGGCCAAGCAGGATCTCCGGCAGGCTCGGTGTGTATTGGTCGATGGCGCCATCGAAGAAGCTGCTGCTCGTCGCATAACCCGGGAAGATATCGAGCGGGAACGCCTGCCCACCGATGATGAAAACGTAAAGCAGAGAAAATGCGCCTGCCACCACCAGAAGTGCGGCGAGTGTCACGGAACGAGCCCCACCCTCGCTACCACTGAATAGCAGCGCGAGCGGTACCGCGGTGCCTGCCAGAACGTAGCCGACCCAGAAAACCACGGTGTAGGCGCCACCGTCGAGCAAGATGAACCGCTCGAACGGCAATTGCCTTGCGAAATAGAGATTCGTCAGGTGATGGACGGCCACGAAATAGAGCACGGCTACCACGAACAAGCCGAGCAGACGCGCCATACGGCGCTGAATGGCGGGATCGAGCTCGATCCTGTTCCACGCGTACATGCTTGACTGGACAATCAGGAATACAGCCAAGCCCCAGGCAAAAGACATCACGATGAACATGGGCGCGAGCACGGCCGACTGGTAAGCCTGACGCGCAACGAGGAAGCCGAATATCGAACCGGTGCCCGTGGTGAGTGCAAAGCGCCACACGAACGCAATCAGGCCAGCCACCTTGGCATGTCGATTCATGCGCCGTTCCATCAGCATCCAGAGATAGATTCCAACTACGGCGAACAGCCCCGTATAGAGAAAGACATTCCAGGCGAAGATCGACTTGAAGTTGTAGTGGGTCGCGGCGACGATCACGCGGTCCGGCCGTCCGAGGTCGAGCATCAAAACCATAAGGCCGCCCGCCAGGAGCGCGAGCGAGAGCAAACCGGACAGCGGGGCGCGCGCCTTGTATATGGGCTTTCCGAACACTGAACCGATGGATGCGACGTTCAGGACGCCAGAGGCCGTGACGATCATGAAGATTGCGAAAACATGGGGCATGCCCCAGACGATCTGGTTGCTCATGCCTGTCACGGCATGGCCGTTCACTTCCATCACGTGTGCGGCGCCGAGGCCGATTGCAATCGCACTTGCGCTGATCGCGACCAGCAGCCAGAAATACCGTTGTTCCAGACGGGGGAAGCGGTCGGCGGCCATGAATCAGAGTCCTTGGTAGCGCACGCCGGGATCGAGGCGCAAGTCGGCGCGCACCTGCGTCGTTGCAACGGTACGGATGCGACGCGAGATCTCGCTATCAGGGTCGTTCAGATTGCCGAAAAGGATTGCTCCCCGACCGTTCTTGCTGCAGGCGTCGGCACACGCAGGCGCCTGTCCTTTGTCGACACGATGTACGCACAGCGTACAGCCCTCGACACAGCCCTTTCCACGCGGCACCTCGGAATTCTGATCGACCAGTACCTCATGGACAAACGAGCGCGCCTTGTACGGACAGGCCATCATGCAATAGCGGCAACCGATACATGAATGTCGATCGACGAGGACGATCCCGTCTGCCCGCTTGAAGGACGCGCCTGTCGGGCAGACATCGACACAGGGCGGATTGGCGCAGTGCTGACACATCATCGGGAGAGAGTGCTGACGCCCTGTGCGGACATCCTTGATGTCTATCTTCCTTATCCACTGGGGTCTCTGGCGCGATTCGATGGACGATCCAAGCGCATTCTCGCTGTCACACGCCTTGACGCAATCGTCGCAGCCATCGGCACAGCGGGTGGTATCGATCAACATGCCCCAACGAACCGACGACGGTGCCGACTCCCCGTCCGGACGTGCCGACGCGAGTTCGACGAGCCGGACCTCCGGCGCAATGAGCAAACCTGCCAGCGCGCCAGCGGATGCGCCAATGAATGCGCGACGGGAGCCGTCGATGCTCATGGCCTCTCTCCTCCGGCCATTACATCCTTTCGCCTCGCCTTGGCGCTATGGCAATCGAAGCAATCGGGCTTTACCGCCGCATAGCTGTGGCAGGACTGGCAGAACCCCTCTGCGCCGAGAACGGAGTTGGTCGTCTTGCTTGCGTGGCAGTCGACACACGCACCAAGGCTTGCCTTTTCGCCGCGTATGCCTTGGCGCACCGTTCGATCGCGCTGGTGCTTGAGCATGTCCATATGGGTGCGACGCATGACATCGTTTGGCGCAACGCAGCGGCCTGCCGGATCAGCGATGACGACGGCTGGCTTCGGCGTGTCGGCCGTCGCGTCGACCGCAACACCCAACGCCATCACCATCAGGGCGTAGCGCACTGCCTTCCTAAGTGACATCCCGGCCGATGCCATCACTCGACCTTCACTCACCCAATCCCATCTGAATGTAGCCAGTCGGGCAAACGTCCTTGCAGATATGACAGCCAATGCACTTGCCGTAGTCCGTATAGACGTACCGTCCCAGAGTCGCCTCCTTCTTCGGAACGCGTCCGACGGCAGTCTGCGGGCAATAGACCACGCAGTTGTCACACTCGAAGCACATGCCGCAGCTCATGCAGCGCTTCGCCTCGTCGATCGCCTGCTTTTCGTCCAGGGCCTCGAGGCGTTCTTCGAAGTTGCCCAGTGCCGAATCACGGTCCAGCGTCGTGATCTTTCGCCGGATTCTCGGCGTGTAACCAAAATGTCCGAGGAACAGCTCTTCATGCGGAATGACGTAGCGTTCGGAGCGATTCTCGAAGTTGTGCACGCCCACGTTCGCCTTGTCCGTCCCACGCATCGGCTCGTGTGTCTCCGAAAAGGAATAGCCCTTTTCGAGCATCTTGCGCTGCAGATCGAATGCGTGGACGTCGATCTTGGGCCGCTTCTCCGGATCTTCACCGGCAAGGAATCGCTCGATGCCTTCAGCGGCAATCGCCCCGTGGCCGATCGCAGTCGTAAGAAGGTGCGGACGCAGCACGTCGCCACCTGCAAACGTGCCCGGCTTGGCTACTACTTGATAGTTCCGGTCTGCGCTGATCGCACCCTTGCCGTTATCAAACTCCTCCAGGCCGGCAAGATCCACCGCTTGCCCGATGGCCGAGACGATCAAGTCAGCAGCGATATCCTCTTCCGTTCCATCAACCGTCCGGATCTCGAGACGGCCACCGGCCATCTTGGCCTCGCATCGCGCTACGCGCAGTGCGGTCGCGCGCCCGTCGGCGCCGCGGATGAGCGCGAGCGGCACGAGCCCGCCACGAATCGAAATCCCCTCTGCAAGCGCCTGCTCGATCTCGTGCTTGTTCGCCTGCATCTTGTCGATCGCGAATACCGAGGTCAGCGTGACATCGCAACCCTGCTTCGCCGAAACCGAAGCCACGTCGTGCGCGAGTTGTCCCCCAATCGCCTGCTCGAAATCGGTCGCTTTCGCATGCTCGATGTGCCCCAGGCGGCGCGCGACCGTTGCGACGTCGATCGAAGTATCCCCGCCGCCCACGACGACAACCCGCTTGCCTACGTGCTGCAGGCGGCCATCGTTGAACGCGCGCAGGAAAGCCGTTGCGGTGACGACGTTTGGCGCAACACCGTCCTGGATCGGCAAGGCCCTTCCGGCCTGGGCGCCCATCCCGAGAAAAACGGCATCGAACTCGCGCCTGATCTCGTCGAGCGAAACGTCGGTTCCGACCCGACACTTCATGCGGGTCTCGACCCCGAGATCGAGGATGCGCTGGATCTCGGCGTCGAGAACATCGCGCGGTGTGCGAAATCCGGGAATGCCATAGCGCATCATCCCGCCCAAGTGCTCATGATCGTCGAAGATCGTTACGTCGTGCCCCTTCAGAGCAAGCTGGTAGGCACACGAAAGCCCTGCAGGTCCGCCGCCTAGAACGGCGATCTTCTTGCCGCTGCGCTTCTCCGGCTTGTCAAACGCCAGCTTGTTTGCAATCGCGTATTCGCCCAGAAAATGCTCGACCGAGTTGATGCCGACATGGTCCTCGACTTCATTGCGATTGCATCCCGTTTCACAAGGGGCCGGACAAACACGGCCCATGACAGACGGGAACGGATTGGCCGCTGTCAATCGGCGCCATGCATACTCCTGCCATGCCATACCCGCGGGCGGCTTTTCCGTCTGGCGCACGATGGCCAGATAGCCGCGAATATCCTCACCGGATGGACAACTGCCCTGACATGGGGGCGTTGACTGGACGTAGGTCGGGCATTTGTGCGAATGGCCGGCTTGAAATATCCTGCCGCGGAAGTCATCCACGCTCGCGTCGCCGTCCCGGTAGCGCCGGAAATTGAGGGGGACGTTAGCGTCACTTGTTTTCTGGGTGCCTGACATCGGATATCTCCAATCTTCTGGTGGCGTGCTGGCGAGTCGTCAATGGGAATCGCCGAGACGGATCGCGGTGCTGACGAGCTGATGCACACCGCCGACCATGCTCATCTTGAAGCCGTAGTAGGGCAGTACCTTTGTGAATTGGGCCTTGCAGATCGCACAGATGGTCGCCATGAAGTTGACGCCGTGATTGTCGACCACCTGTTTGAGTGATTCCATGCGCGGCAGCGCGCCCTTGATCCTGAGATCGAGCAATTCATCCGTGAGAAGCCCGCCGCCCCCCCCGCAACAGAAGGTACGCTCCCGGGTCACCTCGGGTGACATCTCGACGAACTTGTTGGCTACCGCACGGATGATGTTGCGCGGAATCTCGAACTGCCCACCCGGCGCATCGCCCATCCGCGATCCCCGTGCCACGTTGCAGGAGTCGTGGAACGTGATCGTCCGGTGGTCATTCGCATCCTTGTCGAAACGCAAGGCTCCGCGCTCTATGAGATCCCAGGTCAGCTCGCAAATATGTGTCGGTTGCTTGTGACGCGGGTCGAGCTGCCTTTGCAGTTCGATGGCAAACGGATCCTTCCCGCCCGCTCCGATTCCGACCAGTGTGTTCCAGAAGCTATACGCAACTCGCCACGCGTGCCCGCATTCACCAACCACGATGCGCTTGACGCCCAGCTCGAGCGCGGCCTCGCGGATCCGCATCGCGATCTTGCGCAGTTGCTCGTAGTTGCCGATGAACATGCCGAAGTTGCCTGCCTCGGATGAGTACGAGGAAAGCGTCCAGCTGATTCCGGCAGCGTGAAATACCTTGCCGTATCCGATCAGGCTATCGACGTGGGGCTCGGCAAAAAAATCCGCCGAAGGCGTCACAAGCAGGACATCGGCCCCCTTCTCGTCCAGCGGGTAGCGCACGTCGACGCCCGTCTCGTCCTTCACGTCTTCCTCCAGGCCCAGCAGCGTGTCCCGCAACGCGGGACCAGGCAGCCCGAGATTGTTGCCTATCCGATGCACCTTTCCGATGATCTCGTTAGAGTACTTCTGCCCATAGCCGACCGCATCCAGGATCTCGCGCCCCGCCATGGTGATTTCCGCGGTGTCGATCCCGTATGGACAAAAGACGGAACAGCGGCGGCACTCCGAACACTGGTGGTAATACCGGAACCAATCGTCGAGCACCTCCCGGGTCAGGTCGCGAGCGCCGACAAGGCGCGGGAAGAGCTTGCCGGCAGTCGTGAAATAGCGCCGATAGACACTCCGCATCAGATCCTGCCGCGCGACGGGCATGTTCTTCGGATCCTGCGTGCCGATGAAATAGTGGCACTTGTCAGTGCAGGCCCCGCAATGCACACATGCATCCATGAAGACCCTGAGCGAACGATACTTCCCGAGGAGATCGCCCATCTTCGAGATCGCGCGCTCCTGCCACCCCTCGTCGAGCTTGCCCGGAAATCCGATGGCCTCCTGAATCTTCTCGTTCGCCACATAGGAAACTACGTCCTTCATCGCATCGGACTGCAGCGCAGGGACGACGGGATACTCTCGCAATGCGGGCGCTTTCAACTCGACGGCCATCTCAGCGCCTCAACTCGAGTTGTTCAGCCCAAGGCGCAATGTGGCGCCGTTCGCGTGGATCATCCGCCTGATTGCGTGTCGGCGAGAAGAATATTCCCGGCGCATGCAGCAGCTTGCTGAACGGAAATATGATCATCAGCCCGGCCACGAGCGCGAGGTGAACATAGAGGAGTCCATCGCCCGGAAGGGGATGAAGGTCAGCCCGCATCAGCCCGAGGAAGAACAACTTCACACCGATCACGTCCGTGTGTGCGATGAATCGCATTCCCAATCCGCTCGACGCGATGCCGACGAGCAGGACGAGCATCAGGTGATCGGATATCGTCGAGATGTATCGAATCCGTTCGACGAAAATGCGTCGCGCCCACAAGCCGAGAACCCCGGCCACCATCGCAAATCCTGCATAGATACCAAACGGTTGCAATAGCGTGACCCAGGGCCAGATCGGCTCGGTGAAGTAGCGAAGATGCCTGGCCAACACCAAGGCCAACGCGACGTGGAAAACCCAACCCAGCCCCCAGATCCAGAGGTTGGACTTGAACAGGCTCTCGAATAGCAGGATTTCCCGCGCCATCCGGAAACCGACCCCCGCCGAGGTAACAGGCGCAGGCGTAGTCGGAATCTTCAAGGGAGCAGGCGTACGCCAATAGGTCAGGATGCGCGTCGCGAGCCCGGCAGCCATGACCAACACGGCCAGATAGAACAACATGGCGAATGCGTAGCTGGCTGCGTTCATGTAGGGTCGGGGTCAGGTCAGCGAAATCGCGTCGCCGACCTTCAGCTCCTGCGACGTCAGACGCAACCGGTCGGCTTCGGCAGGCCGGCGATCTTGCACGCCTGCTTGGCCGGGCCGTAAGGAAAGAGTTCGTAAAGGTACTGGCTGTTACCCTTCTCCGGCCCGAGGGTCTTGCCGATCGCCTTGGTCAGAACGCGAACCGCGGGCGCGATCTGGTATTCGTCGTAATACTGGCGCAGGAAGTTCACCACCTCCCAGTGCTGATCAGTCATGTCGACGTTCTCCACCTTGGCAATGAAGTCCGCAACATCAGTGTTCCAGTCGCCCAGGTTGACGAGATAGCCCTCCTCGTCCGTTTCGTAGGTCTTCCCATTCACTTCGATGTTAGGCATGGTTTCTCCTGAATGAATCCGTTTGAGCCGTTCGCTCGATTAAAGCCAGGAATGGCAGTTGGGGTTCTCGGCAACGAGGTCCACAAAACCGCCGTAATCGACGGCCTTGACTCCCTCGATCAATCTGTCGGCCACGCCGCGTGCTTCGCAATCCGGAACCAGCACGAAGACATTGCGCTTCGCTGCGATCTCGGACAGCTTTCCGGAACTTGCATGTCCGCGAGTTGCCGCGTAAACGGCATCCTCGATTAGGAGGAGCGTGCCCGTTCCGATCAGCTCGAGGCAGGAGTCCAGCGAACCGCGCTCGAGAGACGATTTGTTGATGATATGCAGCATGGTTTCGCCTACCCTTCAGAAACTGAGTACCACGTCCTGTTCCTCGAACAGCGAGGTCAGCTGATCGCGCGAAAGTACGGTTACCGGCACCAGCAGATCGTCTTCCGTGAGTGAACGTGCTGTCATCGATTCCCGATCGACGTAGAGCTTCTCGATGTCGTATCCTTCCAGGGCGCGGTAGGTTGGCGAAAAGTTCTTGTGTTCGATTCCCTTGGTCTGCTGGCCCTTTTTCAGCTGGTACACACCGTCGTCCATGAATACAAGCGAAACATCCTGATCGAACGCAGCCGTAATCAGCACGACCTCGAGAGACTCCAACGCGTAGACCGTTCCATACGGCGCCTTGCGATTTACGAACATGAATTTCTTGGTCGTCATCGCGCCTCCTCAGTCGCCGAACACGACGAGTCGATCGGCCTGTATGCCGACTTCCACGAGCTGTCCGAGACCCGAGATGCGAAATCCCGGTGCCAGGTTCTCGTCCTTGATTCCCCGCCGCAGCGCCGCAGCAACGCACACGACGAGATCTACGCCGTGCTCCTCGGCCAGTTTCGACCAGCGCTGCACCACATTCCGATCGTCCTGCGGCGGTTCGGTCAGCCTCGACGCGTTGTTGACGCCGTCGTGATAGAAGAACACGCGTTGGACCGTGTGTCCCCGAGCGATCGCGGCTCGGCAGAACTGGTATGCCGTATCGCTCGCCTGATGCTGGTAAGGACCTTCATTGACCATGATTCCGAACTTCATCTTGTCGGTACTCCGGCCGGACTCAGAAGCGCAGATGAGCCGATGCGTTGAGGTTAACCCGCGCGCCGCGCCAGTCGTCGATCAGATACTTGGTGAAGGTCAAGCCGGTCTTCTCGAAGAAGCGCGGCCAACCGATCCGATCGATCCAGTCCGCCATCCGTTCCCACGGGCGGCCATCTTCCTTGTAGGCATGCAGGATCCGCTTCACCGCATCCGACACTTCAGGCCAACGCGGCGGATTGTTAGGCAGACCGGAGGCGACCATCTTCATGAAAGTCGGCTTGCCGCGGGCATTCGAGTTCTTTCCCCCAACCCAGATCGCGAGCTTGGAATGCTCGGGATCATTGATCTGCATCGGCGGGCACGGCGGATAACAGGCACCGCAGCAGATGCATTTCTTCTCATCCACCTCGAGCGACGGCTTGCCGTTGACGACCGCCGGCCTGATGGCTGCAACCGGGCAGCGTGCGACCACCGCAGGGCGTTCGCAAACGTTCGCAACCAGGTCGTGATTGATCTTCGGCGGTTTGGTGTGCTGCACGATGATTGCGATGTCTGCCTGCCCGCCGCAGTTGATCTCGCAGCATGACGTGGACATGTGAACGCGGTTGGGCATTTCCTCCCGTTTGAACTCTTCGTAGAGTTCGTCCATCAGAGCCTTGACCGCGCCGGACGCGTCGGTACCCGGAATGTCGCAGTGCAGCCACCCCTGGGTGTGCGCGATCATCGATATGGAGTTTCCGGTTCCGCCGACCGGAAAACCTTCCGTCTCGAGCCGCTCGATGAGAGGGGCCACCATGTCGGACCGCGATACCATGAACTCGATGTTCGAGCGGATGGTGAAGCGGACATGGCCTTCCGCATATTGATCAGCGATGTCGCACAGCTTGCGGACGGTATGAACGTCCATCTGCCGCTGCGTGCCGGCGCGCACCGACCATACTTCGTCACCGCCACGCGCCACGTGGTGTAGCACGCCGGGACGCGGCCGGTCGTGGTATCGCCAGTTGCCGTAGTTCTTCTTCAGCAACGGGTGCAGGAACTGCTGGTTGTCGGGAACACCGCTCTCGATCGCACGACGCATGGGTGCTTGGGCCATCTTCGGTTTCTCCTCAGGCTACCTGTTGCTTCTTGGCCTTGATCCGCGCCACCTCTTCGTCCCAACCGTCGGTGCGCACGTACGGGTTCGTCCTCGGGCAGGACACCATGTTCGGGTCGACATCGAGCCCGAGGGCATCTAGGAAGTTGACCAGCCCGATGCGTTCGATCATCTCGCCGGTGCGCTCGTGCTCGAGCGCGTTCTCGGCGAAGAAATCGATGATCTTCTGACCCAGTTCGACGAGCTTTTCGCGATCCTCGTCGGTTTCCAGTTTCATGAACGGCACCACGACCGTGCCCATCAGATCACCGATCTTGAGCGTTCGCTTGCCGCCGACCAGTATCGTGGCGCCCTTGTCCTTGCCCGGGGCGAGCCCCCCCGTGATCACGTTGATGCAATGCATGCAGCGCACACAGTCGCGGTTGTCGATCTCCAGCGCCTGGGTGTCATCGAACCTGACGGAGGTGATGGACGGGCCAGTGGCGACTTCGTCCGCGTTGCGGACGCGTATCGCCTTGGTCGGGCAGCGCGCAATCACGTCGTTGACAAGGTCGGTCATGCCGTGTTTTGCGTAGTACTTCCGCACGAGCGTCTCATCGGTCTGGATGTTGTCGCGCCAGGTACCGATGATCGCCATGTCGGCCCGCTGGATCGAGTTCATGCAGTCGTTGGGACATCCCGAAAACTTGAACTTGAACTTGTATGGCAGCGAGGGACGATGGATGTCATCGAGGAAGGTGTTGATCACCGCACGATGGGCGCGCGCCTCGTCGTAGCAGGATTGCTCGCAGCGCGCCGCACCAACGCACGACATCGACGTACGGACAGCCGGGCCGGCACCGCCGAGGTCGAATCCGAGTTGGTTGATCTCGTCGAAGGCCTTTTGCACGTTTTCGGTCGTGCAGCCCTGAAACATGATGTCCCCGGACTGGCCGTGGAAGGCAATGAGTCCGGAACCATGGCGTTCCCAGATGTCGCACATCTTGCGCAGAACGTCGGTGTTGTAATGCATGCCGGGAGGCGGCATGACTCTGAGCGTGTGAAACTCGGCGGCATCCTTGAAAACCGGCTTGCCTTCGGCGTCCTTCAGTTCCGTGAACCGCGGGATCACTCCACCGCCGTAACCTATGACCCCTACGGTGCCGCCTTTCCAATAGCCCTTTCGGGTCTTGTAGGAAGTTTCGAGCTGCCCGAGCACGTCGACGACGTAATCCTTTTCGGCAGCGAGGCGCTTCAGACCGGTCACGAAACTGGGCCAAGGCCCCTTTTCCAGCTCGTCGAGCATCGGGGTGGGATGCTGCTGCTTTGCCATTGGTTCGTCTCCTTGGAGAAGGCGCCACTGCAACGAGGCGTCGATTCTTTTGCTTGAACGGCGGGCCGTCGGACGACTGTCTTCCGGTGGCCGTGATGTCGAAGCATCGTATGCCTCGCCCCGAACCAGGACCATCCCTCCGGTCGGTAACGGCCGCTAAGCCCTACAGGGGGGAACCTCGCTACCCGGAAGGGGTATGGATCACACCCCCCCTCGGCTATAGACGGCTCCATGCCCGAACGCGCCCAATAGCGCCCTGTCCCGGAGATCGCGGCATGCGCTCCGGTTGTCGAGCAACGCACTGCCCAATCGAGGAGAACCATGGCTCACATCGTCATCATCGGAGCTGGAATCGGTGGCATGCCCATGGCCTACGAGATGCGCGACATGGCTCGGCCAGGGGATACGGTTACGGTCGTCAGCAACTCGCCCACCTTCCACTTCGTACCGAGCAACCCTTGGGTTGCCGTGAAGTGGCGCGAACGCCGGGACATCGAGCTCGATGTCGGGCCGATACTTGCCCGTCGCGGCATCAGATTCAGCGCCGCCGGTGCGAAAAGGGTCGTGCCCGAAGAGAATCTCGTCGAACTCGGCGATGGCACCCGCCTGAACTACGATTATCTGGTCATCGCGACCGGGCCGAAACTCGCATTTGACGAAGTGCCCGGGCTCGGCCCGGCCAGTGCAGGCGGTTTCACGCAGTCGATCTGCCACGTCGACCACGCCGAGCATGCCAAGACCGAGTGGGAGCGCTTCGTGCAAGATCCCGGCCACATCGTCGTCGGGGCGGTTCAGGGTGCGTCGTGTTACGGCCCCGCCTACGAGTTTGCGATGATCATGGATACCGACCTGCGTCGCCGGCGGATTCGCGACAAGGTGCCGATGACGTTCGTGACGGCGGAGCCCTACATCGGCCATCTCGGCCTGGGCGGCGTCGGCGACTCGAAAGGAGTACTCGAATCCGCCTTTCGCGATCGCCACATCAAGTGGATCTGCAACGCCAAGACCACGCGGGTCGAGGCCGGAAAGATGTTCGTTACCGAACACGACGAGGACGGCAAGCCGAAGCGCGAGCACGAACTGGCATTCAAGTACTCGATGATGCTGCCCGCCTTCAAGGGTGTGGACGCAGTGTTTGGAATCGAGGGGCTGACCAACCCGCGCGGGTTCATCCTGATCGACGACTTTCAGCGCAATCCGAAGTACAAGAACATCTACTCGGTCGGCGTTTGCGTCGCGATCCCGCCCGTCGAGCCCACCCCGCTGCCGGTCGGGGCTCCGAAGACCGGCTACATGATTGAATCCATGGTCACGGCGACCGCGCACAACATCCGTGCAGCGCTCGATGGCAAGGAGCCCTCCAAGAAAGCCACATGGAACGCCGTCTGCCTGGCAGATTTCGGCAACAAGGGCGCGGCTTTTGTCGCCCTTCCCCAGATCCCGCCGCGCAACGTGAACTGGTTCTCGGAAGGGAAGTGGGTACACCTCGCGAAGGTCGGGTTCGAGAAATACTTCATGCGCAAGATGCGCGCGGGAAGTTCGGAGCCGGTCTTCGAAAAAATGGTGCTCAAGGCACTGGGAATCATGAAACTGAAGAACTGAGGTCATCACCTTGCACGCGCCTCGTCCGATTGCCGGCTTCACGGTACCGTGGGGCGGGCAGCAAATCGAACTTCAGGAAGTCGTCTTCGATGGCGGCGGCGCTCCGCTTCTCCGCGTTCGCATCCGGGAAGGCAAGCGTTTCACCATATTCGACATCGATGCCGTCACTGCGTCGAAATGGGGCAAGTCCATGGAACAGTGGGCAACGCAGCAACTATCGGAAATGGAAATGCGGAGTGCGGAATGACGATGGCACCCGACGACTATTCGTCCATGGTGGATCAGGTGTTCGACCTTCAGGGCGAGGATCTGCCCCAGGATCATCGTGAAGCGCTTTGGCTCGCGGTGTCCGCATTGTTGACCTGGCTACCCTCCGAGCCTACTGCAGGCATCCACGCGATTCGCGCCGCGCATACGAACTACGGAATGACGCTGCTTCCGCGCCGGGCAAAACTGGTGTTGCGCGTGCCTGAACATCGCCGGCAGGATGCGCAGGCGCTCGAGGGCGAAACGCTCGACGTCGCCGGTCACCCGCTTCGCGTGGGGGCCTCACACATTCGCACCCTGCCGCTCGCGTCGACGCTGTATGCCGATTTCGTCTCGACCGGGTCGTCGGAGGAAACGCGCTTCCAGGCCGACATCGCGCGCGAACTCGCGCGGCTCGGCATCGGGTGCCGTTTCATCTGCGGCCGGCGACGCGCCTCACGAGTTTCCGGTAGCGAAGTCGCCGGTTTCGCCGTCGCGCTGCATGACGTGCCGCTCGACCAGTCCCTTTGGCTGCAATGCGTAGGACTTGGCAGGGCGCGGCATCTCGGCTGCGGCATTCTGATTCAGCACAAGGAGATCTCCGGTCTGCACTGAAAAGGAAGCGCCGTCCGGGAAATGCAGGAGAGCCGAAGCATGGGAATCATGGTGAATGGAAACGAACTGGAAACGGATGCCGATGGCTATCTCGTCGAGCCGAATTTCGACGACGCGGCGTCGCACGCCATAGCCGGCGCGGAAGGCATCGAATTGACCGAAGATCACTGGCAGGTGATCGGTTACCTGCGAGACAGCTATCGCGAACAGGGTCACAGCCCGAACTTTCGCACAATGCTGAAGGAGATGCAGGAGATCAACCCGGCCGCAGACAGCAAGTACCTGTACGACCTGTTCCCGCTCGGCCCTGCAAAGCAGGGCGCTCGCATCGCGGGATTGCCCCAGCCCTACGGCAAGGGCGGTTACTGAGGAGACGCAATGACCACGACCGTTCCCACCGCCAACGTGACGCTGGACGTCAAAGGGGCAACCTGCCCGGGGCCGCTGGTCGGCGCAAAGCGAATCGTGGACGATCTTGCCGAAGGCCAGGTCCTCCTCTTGATCTCGGACTGCCCGGGCACCGAAGCGGATCTGTTCGCGTGGTCGCGCGTTACCGGCAACCAGGTCATCGCAACCGAAAAGCGTGGCGACGGCGGACTGGGCTACTACATCCGCAAGGGGCGGCCGACACGTCCCCAGGCCAACGCAGTGCTCGACCTGCGCGGCACGGTCTGCCCGGGGCCGATCGTCGAAGCCAGGAAGTTGCTGGGCAGCATGAACGTCGGGGAAGTGCTGCGACTGGTCAGCGACTGTCCGGGCGTCAAGGGCGACATTGCCGGGTGGGCCCAGCAGACCGGCTTCCACCTGCTCGATTCGATCGAGATCGCACCCGGCGAGTACGAGTTCTACATCGCGAAGGGTTGAGTCCTGTTTGCCACGGGAACGTCGGGCCATGCGCATCAAAAGCCACTGGTTCAGGGAAGAGAAGCCGAAAAGCACGCGAGAGATCGCTGGCGCGAGCGCGTTCATCGCCTGGCGCATCGCGCAGAATGTCCTCAAGAACATGCGTCGCGCCGACTTCGAGATCGAACCCGGTGAACAATACTTCGCGTTTCTTGCGGAGTGGCTGATCTTTCTGGTTCAGATCGGCGACCGGATTGCGTACTCGCATCTCGGCCCGCAGCTGCGCGTCGATTTCACCTCGTCGATGGCCAATCGCCTCGGCGAGATTCTGGCGGACAATCACAACGATCTGCTTGGCGGTCCGGTGCCGGGCGACGGCGTGACTCGGTTCAAGAGTGCCTTCATCGATCGTCTCAATCTGCGGTCCGCCGACTACGCCGATTTCGACTTCAGCGACACTTCGATCGAATACGGCTTCCTGCGCTACCTGGCGGACCACCTGACGCATGTACTGCGAGAACGCGACAAGGTGTGGGTGCACGATCAAGTGATGGAACTGGAGGCACCCGAAGCCGTCGCGCTGATGCGCAAGGGCATGCGCGGGCTGCTCGGCGAAGAGCCCAATCCGGCCCGGGCGCGGACCGGCACCAGCGGCGAATGATGCTGACACCGTCAACCGAGGCGATCCATCGCCGCTACGCCGGCCATTCGCCTTTCTCCCTTCGAGACGTCGACAGCTACCTGCGCTGGCGGGATTGGAAACTCGAATGCGCACCGACAAGCGTATCCGATCTGATCGTCGAGGTTCGCGACCTCGGGCGCCTGACACCCGTGGAACACGGCGCAATAGCCGATCGCTGCCGCCAGGCCAACATGGCGATCTATGCAAGCGCGGACGAGCGCGACGACAACGCCCTGCCGCGCCGGCTTGCGGCGCAGTTCGGGCTGCGGCGCCTGGACGCAAACTGGCTCGCCGACGACGACGGTGTCAGCCGGCTCGAGGTCGGCGAGTCGACCGGGCGCGGCGAGTTCATTCCGTATACCGACCGGCCGATCCGCTGGCACACCGATGGCTACTACAACCCGCCGTCGAGACAGATCCGGTCGATGGTCCTGCACTGCGTCCGGGATGCCGCCGATGGTGGGGACAACGCATTGCTCGACCACGAGATGGCCTACATCCTGCTGCGCGACGAGAACCCCGAATTCGTCGCGGCGCTGTCGGCACCCGATGCGATGCGAATCCCCTGCCGCGAGGATGCGAACGGGACCGCGCGCGCCGAAGAGACGGGTCCGGTGTTCCACGTCGATCCCGAAGACGGGCAATTGCACATGCGCTACACCGCCCGCACCACCAGCATCGAGTGGAAGAACGATGCCCTGACGCAGGCCGCCGTGCGCCGTCTTGCCGAAATGCTCGACGCGCCGCTCCCCTGGATCCTGCGTGCCCGGCTCGAACCCGGATCGGGCTTGATCTGCAACAACGTCCTGCATACGCGCAACGGATTCCGCGATGACCCGAGCCGCCCTCGCCTGCTGTTCCGTGCGCGCTACCTCGATCGCGTCGCCTCGCCGCAACAACGGCCCTAGTACCGCCGGGCGCGCATAAACATCGCCGCATCAGCGTCTTGCGCTCCATCGGCTGCGGCCGACGCATGCGCTCTTGACCTCACAGCCCCGATTCGCCAATCTGCGAACGATACGCGCTGCCAACGGCGCCCGTCGATTTCGCTTCAATGACAATCAACTCGTGCCGCGCGACGGTGCGAATCAGGGGGAATACGGCATGAATCACGACAACATCGCAAACCGCAGAGCGGTCGTCCTCGTTGGCCACGGCGCTGCGGGCAAGACCACGCTGGCCGAAGCCCTGCTGGCCGCCGCGGGCGCGATAACAGGGCGCGGCAGCGTGGAGCGCGGCAACACGGTCTGCGATTTCGATCCGCTGGAGAAGGCCTTTGGGCACTCGCTCACGAGCGCTGTCGCGGGCTTTACCTGGAACGATCGCCAGATCCAGTTGATCGACACCCCGGGATACCCGGATTTCGCCGGGCAGGCAATTGCTGCGCTGGCGGCCGCCGATACCGCGCTGGTGGTGATCAACGCGCAGGCGGGCATCGAGCTGTCCACCGAACGCATGATGCGGCGTGCAGGGGAACGCGGCCTGTGCCGCATGATCGTGATCAACAAGATCGAGGCTGACAACGTCGACTTGCCCGCGCTGGTGGCCGACATCCGGCAGCGCTTCGGCAATGCCTGCATGTTGCTCGACCTGCCGGCACATGGCCGCAGCGACATGGTGGAATTGCTTGGCCACGGCGATGGCGAGACCGATTTCGAGTCTGCGGCGGCGGCACACCGTGCGTTGATCGACACCATCGTCGAGGAAGACGAAACGCTGCTTGCGCGCTATCTCGAGGATGGCGCCGACCCGTCGCCAGATGAACTGCACGCCCCGTTCGAAAAGGCCATGCGCGAGGGCCACCTGATCCCGATCCTGTTCGTTTCTTCGCGCACTGGGGCCGGATTGCGCGAGTTGCTCGACGTGCTTGCGCACCTCGCGCCAAGCCCGCTGGAAGGCAACCCGCCTCCGTTCTGGCGCGGCGCGCCGGGCGTCGCGGCCGAGTCCTTTCAGGCGGTTCCGGAGGAAGGCCGGCATGTGCTCGCCCACGTTTTCAAGGTGGTGATCGACCCCTATGTCGGCAAGCTCGGCGTTTTCCGCGTCCATCAGGGAACCATACGGCGCGACACGCAATTGTTCGTTGGCGACGGCAAGCGCGCCTTCCGCGTCGGCCACCTCTACCGCCTGCAGGGCAAGGACTATGTCGAGGTCGAATCGCTTGGGCCCGGTGAGATCGGCGCGGTCGCCAAAGTGGAGGAAATTGCCTTCGACTGCGTGTTGCACGATTCGCATGAGGAAGACCACATCCACCTCAAGCCGCTAGAGTTCCCGGTGCCGATGCAGGGGCTGGCGGTGGAAACGCGGCGAAAGGGCGACGAACAGCGCCTGTTCGACGTGCTGCACAAGATCGAACTGGAAGATCCCTGCTTCCGCGTCGAGCGCCACCCGACGAGCCACGAGACCGTGATCCGCGGCCTCGGCGAGACCCATCTGCGCGCCAACCTCGCGCGACTGGAACAGCAATACAAGCTCGAACTCGACACCAGGCCGCCGCGCATTCCCTATCGCGAAACCGTCACCGGGCAGTCGGAATTCACTTACCGCCACAAGAAGCAGAGCGGCGGCGCCGGCCAGTTTGGCGAAGTCGCCTTGCGCGTCGAGCCACTCGAACGCGGCGCGGGCTTCGAGTTCGTCGACCACGTCAAGGGCGGCGCGATTCCGGGCGTATTCATGCCGGCAGTCGAAAAAGGCGTGCGCCAGGCGCTGGCCGATGGCGTGCTGGCGGGCTTTCCGGTCGAGGACCTGCGCGTCACGGTGTTCGATGGCAAGACGCACTCGGTCGACGGCAAGGAAGTCGCCTTTTTCACCGCCGGCCGCAAGGCGGCAGCCGAAGCGATCCGGCGCGCCAGTCCGATCGTGCTCGAACCGATGGTCGACATTCACATCCTCGCGCCCGACCCTTCGATCGGCGACCTCACCGGCGACCTCGCCGCGCGGCGTGGCCACGTGACAGGCACCGAAGGGCGCGGCCCCGGCACCACGGCGATATCGGCACAGGTGCCGCTGGCCGAGATCAACGAATACCAGTCACGTTTGAAGTCGCTGACCGGCGGGCGCGGTGCCTATGACGTCAGCTTCAGCCACTACGCGCAGGTGCCGCCCGGCGTGCAACAGCATCTCGCTTCGCAGTTCAAGGGCGCGGCCGACGAGGATTGAGTTTTCGCGCGGTCCGGCCGGCTTGCATCGGCCGGATCGCTGTGCGACCGCCTGCCCGACATCCGATCGGCCGAGGCTGCGGTGCGCGCCACGCGGGATCGGGAAACGTCACGGCACAAGGTACTTCCCACGTTCGCGCGCGACATTCGCTAACATTGCGCGGAGTTTCATCCCGAACCCATTGATGGCATCCGCACGGCTCCCCGCTTCGTTTTTCGGCATGGTGCTCGGTCTTTCCGGGATGGGGCAGGCTTGGCGCGTTGCCTCGACCCTGTGGGGGCTGCCGAGCGTCATCGGCGAGAGCGTGCTTGTGCTCTCCATACTAGTGTGGGCCGCGCTGCTGATCGTTTATCTCTCTCAGGCGATCCAGCAACCGCAATACGTGCGCATCGAGGCGGAACATCCGGTACAGGGCGGCACTCCGGCGCTGATCGCCGTCGCAACGATGCTGATCGCCATCGCAGCCTTGCCCTATTCACGGCTCGCCGCCGAAATCCTCGCTGCCGGCGCGATCGGTGGACATCTCTTGTTCTCGCTATGGCATACCGGAACGCTTTGGCGGGGCGGGCGCAGCCCGATGGACACGTTGCCGACCGTCTATCTGCCAACCGTGGCCGGCAATTTCACCTCTGGTGCGATCCTGGGCGCACTCGGGATGCCGTCCTGGGGCTGGCTCTTTGTCGGTGCGGGCGTTTTTTCGTGGTTAGCCCTGGAATCGCTGATGATCCACAGGCTGCTCGTCCCGGAACCGCTACCGGTGCCGCAAAGACCGCTGCTCGGCATCCAGTTCGCACCGGCCGTCGTGTGCGCGATGGCATGCCTGATGCTGTCGCCGGGCGCCCACGAACCCTGGCTGCTCATGCTGTGGGGGTATGGACTGTTTCAGTTGTTGTTGGGAATCCGATTGCGGCCATGGCTGGGCGAGCAACCGTTCGCCATGTCCTACTGGGCCTACACATTCGGAATTGCGGCGACAACGATCTGCGCTCTCAAGCTTGCCGTCAGCGGCGTGGACGCGGCCCGTTTCCTGGCATTGCCGATATTTCTCTGCGCCAACGCATTCATCGGCTATCTAACGTGGAAAACCGCCGTCCTGCTGCTCTCAGGCCAGTTCCTGCCGAAGCCGCCATAGCATCAGTCGCGGACGCCTCGCGTCTGTCCGCGAGCAGCGGACCTACCGCCTGCGCAAGGTAGCCCGTCTCGCAGCGACCTGCGCCACAAGCCGCATGGAGGGCCGCTCTTCGGCATGCCAGCGCCACTCGCGCCATTCCATGAGCCCCGCAGGCATGGCAGGCCGCAGACGCCCTATCGATCAGGCTCTCCGGCCTGCTCGCCGAAACGCTGCGCCGCGAAGCCGGGTCCGGTTTCGTAATGCGGATCGGCCCACGTCTGCCTTTCGACCGTCGACGCTGCACCCTATAAAATGGGCGGGCGTATCCGTATGTCCACCCGGTGCACACCATGAGCCAACCCGACTCCCCGCAACCGAATCCCGTCACCCGCATCGCACGTCGCCGTGCCAAACCGGGCTGCGAGGCCGCATACGAAGCCGTACTGCGCGGCATGTTCGTCGAGGTGGCCAAGTTCCGCGGCTTTCGCGGCGCGGACATGATTCCACCTGAATCGGCCGGTGGCGAATACCAAGTCGTATTGCGCTTCGATTCGCAGCAGCACCTCGATGCGTGGGACGTGTCCGACATGCGCCAGACCTGGCATGCGCGCCTGCACGCGGTTGCCGAGGGAGATCCCGATTACCGCCTGCTCAGCGGACTCGAGGCCTGGTTCGCGCTGCCGGCCGCACCCGCGAATCATGCCCCGGTGCGCTGGAAAATGGCTGTCGCGACCTGGCTCGGCATCTTTCCGACGGTGTCGCTCGTGCTGTGGTTCGTCGCGCCGGCACTCGCCGCCCTGCCCTTCCTGCTGCGCACCGCCATCCTGACCGCGCTGATCGTGGCGCTGATGACCTGGCTGATCATGCCGCGACTGGTCGGACTGCTGCGCCCCTGGCTGTTCCGGGATTGAGACGCTAATCCGGCTTGGACGGGGCCCAGGGCAGGTGCTGCTTCTGCGCCTCGTCATGCCATCGTTCTTCCTCTTCGTGGATGTAGCGCCGCGTGGTACGCGCGTCGCTGTGTCGCGCATCTTTCTGAACGTAGCGTTCGCCGATGCCGCTGTCGAGCTTGGCGGTGATGCCGGTATGGCGACCCCAGTGAGCGGACGCGGCGCGCAGCTTCTCGCGCTTGTGCTCGGACTGCGGCGGCAGCAGATCTGCCGCGCCGGCGAAGATCCTTTTCAGGATCTGGTTGAGCCGGCGCGCGGTGATCGGACTGCGGTCGCGCAGAGAGACCAGCAGCGGCGTGGTGTCGGTCTTCTTCGGCACGGCGGTCAGGCCGAGGTGTTTGCGGTAGCGCACCAGCGCCTGCAGCATGTCGTCGGCCACCGGTACCTTGGCTTTCTTGCCCCCCTTGCCCACCACGTGCCACCACCAGCGGCCGCGTTCCTCGCGAAAGCTGTTCATCCGGTGCGATTCGAGTTCGCCGGCACGCGGCGCGAGCATGTAGAGAATCGCCGCGATGAAGCGTGCGCGCTCGTATTCGTCCTGCTGCACCGCGCCCTCGCGCGGCATGGACTCGATCGCCTTCGTCACGGCCTGCCACATTTCCTCGTCCAGGAAGCGCTCGACCTTCTCGACTTCGTCGGTGCCGACGACGGACTGTATCGGACCGTCGGACTCCGCCGCCAGTTTGCGCCGCCGCTGGCGGATCAGCCCGAGCGGGTTGCCGGCAAGGTAGCCGGCATCGACCAGATAGCGCATCAGCGAATTGATCGCCGCCATCGCGGTGAGCACCGCACTCTCGGAGAGCGGCCCAACGAAGGGTCGCCACTTTTCCGTGACGCGATCTGCCTTGGGGCCGCACCACAGGGAAGCCGGCTGCGGATCGGCGAGAAAATTGAGGTAACCCTCGAAATCCTGTCGGTTGAGGCTCGAAAGCGGTTTGCCGCAATCGACCAGCGACCACAGCAGGAGCCGCTCGCATTCGCGCTGGTAGATGCGCAGCGTGCCCGGCGAACGGTCGTACTCGGCGAGAAAGCAGCGTATCGCGTCTGCATCCGTCGCGGCGGTGATCTGCAGTCGGGCACGGTCCGCCCGATTGATTCCGTCGTGTCCGTCGATGTCGGGCGGGATCGTCAGCTCATCGAGCGGCCGGATCGGAACCAGAGTGGCGCCAGGCGATTCCTCGATGCCAGCCTGCGTTACGGGTTCAGCCATGGTCGGCAACCTCGGATCGCCTCGCGGCCGGCGCAGGTCTTGCTTCAAGCAGGGCGCTCACGTACCCAATACGAAGCGGCCCGACGTGGAATCGGGCAGGGTTGAATTGAGTTAGTGTTATACTCATAAAAACATATTGTTATATTGGTTTTCCAAGAATCGTCCTGAACTATGATGCGGGATTCGTTACGGCGACAGGCGTTCGATGGTCCATGCCGCCCCCGGCGTTTGCCGGTATCGCAGGCGGTCGTGCAGCCGGCTCGGTCGTCCCTGCCAGAATTCAATGCTGTGCGCAGTCAGTCGGTAGCCGCCCCAGTACGGCGGTCGCGGAACCGTTTCCGGGTACTTCATGCCGAATTCGGTCACTTTCGCAGCCAATCCCTCGCGACCTTCGATAACCCGGCTCTGCCGGCTGGCCCAGGCACCGATGCGGTTGGCATAGGGGCGGGAGGCGAAGTAGGCGTCCGATTCCGCGGCCTCGCACTGACGGATCGTACCGTCGATGCGCACCTGCCGTTCCAGATCCGCCCAGTAGAACAACAGGCTGGCGTTGGGGTTCAGCGCCAGCTCCAGCCCCTTGCGGCTTTCGTAATTGGTGTAGAAGGTGAAGCGGCCGGCCTCCGCCGAGCGCAGCAGTACGATGCGCGCGCTCGGCACGCCGTCGAGGGTCGAAGTCGCGAGGGTCATCGCGTAGGGTTCGGTCAGCCCGGCGTCGATCGCCTGCCGCAACCAGGCGGCGAACAAGGGCATCGGATCAGCCGGCGCGTCGCGCTCGTCGAGCGCGCCTTCCCTGTACTCCTTGCGCAGCGAACTCGTGTCGAGGCGCGCCGTATCGGTGGTTTTGCTCATTTTCCGCCTGCGCCGCAAGCGCATCCGGCCCGGGCTGGATGCAGAGCTTGCGGTCTGCCGTCGGCGGCTGCCGGGTGCGGACGTTCCGGTGCCAGGCGTTCAGCCGCGGCGCGGCGCGCCGATAAACGGAAAGGTCCCCTGTTCGACATTCGCTGGAAGAACGCAGTTTGAAGCTTCACATCCTCTCCGATCTGCATTTCGAGTACGACACCGAGTTCAAGGTGCCGCAAACCGACGCCGACGTACTGATCCTGGCCGGCGACATCAGCCCCGGCCTGAACGGCTTGGCACGTTTCGCGCGAAGCAGCCTGCCGGTGATCTACGTGCCGGGCAATCACGAATTCTACGGCGAAACCATCCATGCCCTGCCGGCCGCGATGCGCCTGCTGGCACGCGGCAGCAGCATCCACCTTCTGGACAACGACGAATTGCAACTCGGCGGCGTGCGCTTCCTCGGCACCACGCTGTGGACCAATTACGAGCTGTACGGCGTCGAGCGATCCGGCGAGGTCACCGCCCACGCCGACCGCCACCTCAACGACTATATCTGCATACAGGGCGACCAGGGCCGCACGCTGACGCCCGGCCAGACAGTGAGCCTGCACCTGAAGGCGGTTGACTGGCTGTCGCGCAAGCTGGCCGAGCCCTTCGACGGCAAGACGGTCGTCATCACGCATCACGCGCCGCATCCGTCGAGCCTGATGTCCAAGCACGAGGGCAAGCTCATCAATGCCGCGTACGCATCCGATCTCACGCACTTGATGGGCGCGGCGAGCCTCTGGATACACGGCCACACGCACCATTGCGTGGACTACACGGTCAATGGCACGCGCATCGTGACCAACCCGAAGGGCTACCGGGACGAAAACCGCGCCTTCAACCCCGCGTTCGTGGTGGACGTCTGAGCGATCCCTCGTCCCCGGGAAAGGAGGCAGGGATCGGCGGGACCGTCAGCGTGCCGTGCGCATCAGGATCAGGTTGCCGCGGCGGGCAAACCAGGTATCGGCATGCGAGGTATGCCGTCCGCCGTGGTTGGGGTCCATGATGGCAATTCGGCCGGTGGTGTCCGCCCCGTAGATCAGCACCGCATGGCAGTAGTTGCCGATCGGATACGCGCAGAAGATCGGCCCGGCGCGTAAGTGCTGGTTGATGTAATGGTTGATCTGCGCGCCCCGCTCCACCTTCCAGGCCAGTCCGAGTTGGCTGGCCAGCAGCGGCACTTTCTGCGAGGGCGTGATCCCGCCGGTTCTCCCTTCCCCATGCCGCTGGATCAATGCTTCCTGTTGCTGGACCGGAAACGGCGGCGGCGCAGTCTGCGACCAGCTTTCGAGCACGGCGGCCCAGCAACTGTCGGTAAGGCGTTGTCCGACCAGGGGTGGCGGGCGGTGCATGATTGCCGGCATGGATCGTCTCCGTCGTGATGGAAAGGATGGCGGCATGATGCCGAACGCGTGCCCGGCGGGGCGCGACATGCTTCACGGTTCCCGCGAGATTTCGCCGCCCGCAGCGCCTGTCAGAACACCCACTGCGGCCGCAGCAACATCATCAGGCCGAGCGCCAGCATCACGGCGCCGCTGAGAAGCTTGAGCCACCGGCCGGCATGCTCGGTCAGCTTGCGGCTGCCGAGCGCAGCGACGGCGATCGCCACCATCAGGCTGTCGTCGGCGATGTAACCGAGGATGTAGAGCAGCAGGTAGGCGTAGTGCATCGTCGGCGGCAGCGCCTGCTGCGCCAGCACGGCGGTGTAGATCGCCGGAAAGCCGGCCGTGCACAGCAGTTCGACGAAATTCACCAGCACGGCGAGCAGCGCGACCGCGGCCAGCGATGCCGACAGCGCGCGCGCCAGCACCACTGCGCGCATGCGGGCATAAATGCCCGGCTTGGCCGTTTCCGGTATCGACAGGCTCGGCCCGTGTCCCCAGGCAATGGCGTCCTTGACATTGAGCGCGCCAATCAGCAGCGCGGCGCACGCCAGCGCCCCGCGCAGCGTGCCGGACATGCCGACCGCCAGAAAGACGTTGAGCCAGGCAGCCATGAAGGCGTAATACACGGCGCCGCTGACCAGCACGAAAGTGCCGGCGATCAGCGCCATGCGCGCGCGGTCGCGCAGCCGAACCAGCAGCGAGAGCAGGAACAGCAGCACCCACATCGCACAGGGATTGAAACCGTCGAGCAGGCCGAGCGCGAGTGTGAACAGCGGCAAACCGAGTTCCGCGATGCTGATCGACCCGAACAGCGCGGAGTCGACCTTGTCGCGTCCCGGCTCGGCGTCGCCCAGCAGCGCACGGATTGCCGCGCCGCTGTGCTCGGCGTCGTCGAAACCGACGACGACACGTTCGCCACGCACGAAGGTCGGTACGCCGGGCGGCCAGTTGCCGCTGCGGCGCGAGACTTCGATCAGGTCGTGCCGCGCGGCTTCATCGGTGTCGATGTCGCGTAGTTCGACTCGCAGGCCGGGCTGCGCCGCCTGCATTTCAGCGAGGAACAACTTGGCCTGCGCGCAATGCGGGCAGCCTTCGCGGACATAGACGACAAGTGCGCCGGCAGGCCGTGAATCCGCCGCCGGCACGGCGCCCGCAGAGGTTGCGCCAGCCGCCGCACAGCTGCCGAACAGGCCTGTCACGAGCATAAGCAGCACAAGAAGCCGCGTGCGAAGGCGCATGGACAGGACGTTCCGGCCCGTCATGCCCCACAGTCCGCATGAATGAAGGGCCTCGAGCATGGCAAGGCTGCAGTTGTTTTCTGACGCGCCGCCCAGCAGTGGCGCCGCCGTGGTCGAATGCCTGCGCGCCGTGCGTGAACGGCATCGCTGAGATGACCTATCCATGCGGCCCCCCGGAGGGGTACCAGCGAGGGATCGACGCCTCAATGCATCGAATCATCGTCCGGGAGCGGTACCGGGACGACAAGGATTCCCTCTTCGAGGAGGTCGCTGGCCTCCTGGGGTGAGGCGACGCCGCGGATACTGCGCTCCTCCGCCTCGCCATAGTGGATCTTGCGCGCTTCTTCGGGAAATGCGCTGCCGACGTTCTCGGCGCCGGCCATCATCTCGCGCACCAGCTTGAGCATCGCAGCCTGCATCGCCGGCGCCGGCAGCTTGACCACCGGCTGTTGGGCGACGCCCTGTTCGCCACGCTGCACGTAGGGCGCGGTCGGCCGCCGAACGACGGACGTCGAGCCGCACACCGGGCAACTTACCTGACCGGCTGCATGCTGGGCATCGAAATCCCTCGACGACTGGAACCAGCCCTCGAACAGGTGATCGCCTGCGCAGCTCAGATTGAGGACGATCATGCGCCTGGCGTGCCGGCGAGCCGGATCGACTGCTCGATTGGCCCGGCCGGATAGTGGAAGGCAACCGGTCCGTCGGCCTCCGCGTGCACGAACTGGCGCACGAAAGGATCGTCGGACTCGACCATCTCCCTGGTCGGCCCTTGCGCGACGATGCGCCCGCCGTCGATGAAGAAAACGTGATCACAGATCTTCAGCGACTCGCTGACGTCGTAAGTCACGACGATCGATGTCACGCCGAGCGCATCGTTGAGCGTGCGGATCAGGTTGGCGATGACGTTGAGCGAAATCGGGTCGAGGCCGGCGAAGGGCTCGTCGTACATGATCAGCGTCGGGTCGAGCGCGATGGCGCGCGCCAGCGCGACGCGGCGCGACATGCCGCCGGAAAGCTCGGTCGGCATGAGGGTGTGCGCGCCGCGCAGGCCGACCGCGTGCAGCTTCATCAGCACGAGGTCGCGGATCAGTTCGTCTGGCAGGTCGGTGTGCTCGCGCATCGGGAAGGCAAGATTCTCGAACACCGACAGGTCGGAAAACAGCCCGCCCTGCTGGAACATCATGCCCATCTTCTTGCGCAATTCGTACAGCGCACCCGTGTCGAGCTCATGCACCACCTGGCCTTCCACGCGCACACTGCCGCGCGAGGGCCTGAGTTGTCCGCCGATCAACCTGAACAGCGTGGTCTTGCCGCAACCGCTGGTGCCGAGTATGGCCGACACCTTGCCGCGGGGAATGGCGAGGTCGATGCCCTTGAGCACCTCGCGCTCGCCGTAGGCGAAGCAGGCGTTCGCGATTTCGACGACGGCCGTCGATTCAGTGCGCATCGGCAGCGGTCCGGTCAGGCGGACAACGGCTTGAAGCGCAGCCGGTGCGGCTGGTCGGCATCGTCGCCAAGCCGTTTGCGCCGGTCGTCGAGGTAGTCGGCGTAGTTCCCCTCGAACCACACCACCTTGCTGTCGCCTTCGAAGGCCAGGATGTGCGTCGCGATGCGGTCGAGGAACCAGCGATCATGCGAGATCACCACCGCGCAACCGGGGAAGTCGAGCAGCGCGGTTTCCAGCGCGCGTAGGGTTTCGACGTCGAGGTCGTTGGTCGGTTCGTCGAGCAGCAGCAGGTTGCCGCCGGCCTTGAGCAGCTTGGCCAGGTGCAGGCGGTTGCGCTCGCCGCCGGAGAGGTCGCCGACGCGCTTCTGCTGGTCCGCGCCCTTGAAGTTGAAGCGGCCGACGTAGGCACGGCTCGGCGTCTGGTAACTGCCGACTTCGATCACGTCGGAACCGCCGGTGATTTCCTCGAACACCGTCTTGTTCGGATCGAGCGCATCGCGGCTCTGGTCGACGTAGGCGACCTTCACCGTCTCGCCGATGCGCAGTTCGCCGGCATCCTGCGTTTCCTGGCCGACCAGGATGCGGAACAGCGTCGACTTGCCGGCGCCGTTGGGGCCGATGACGCCGACGATGCCGCCCGGCGGCAGGTTGAACGACAGGCCTTCATAGAGCAGCTTGTCGCCGTACGCCTTCTTCAGGTTGGTCGCTTCGACGACCAGGCTGCCCAGGCGCGGGCCGGGCGGAATGTAGATTTCGTTGGTCTCGTTGCGCGACTGGTATTCCTGCGACGCGAGTTCCTCGAAGCGCGCCAGACGCGCCTTGCTCTTGGCATGGCGACCCTTGGGGCTGGTGCGCACCCATTCGAGTTCGGACTTCATCGCCTTGATGCGCGCGCCCTCCTGCTTGGCTTCGGTCTCGAGGCGGGCTTCCTTCTGCTCCAGCCATGACGAATAATTGCCCTGCCACGGAATGCCGTGGCCACGGTCGAGTTCGAGGATCCAGCCCGCGACGTTGTCGAGGAAGTAGCGGTCGTGCGTCACCGCGATCACCGTGCCGGGGAAGCGTTCGAGGAACCGCTCCAGCCACTGCACCGACAGCGCGTCGAGGTGGTTGGTCGGCTCGTCGAGCAGCAGCATTTCCGGCTCCGATAGCAGCAGGCGGCACAACGCGACGCGGCGCCGTTCGCCGCCGGAAAGCTTGGTCACGTCGGCATCCCACGGCGGCAGGCGCAACGCATCGGCTGCCACTTCGAGCTGGCGCTCGATCTCCCAGCCATTGACGGCGTCGATCTTGTTCTGCAGCTCGCCCTGCTCTTCCAGCAGCCTGGCCATCTCGTCGTCGTCCATCGGCTCGGCGAAGCGGTCGCTGATGGCATTGAAGCGCGCGATCAGCGCCAGCGTGCCGCCGACGCCTTCCTGGATGTTGCCGCGCACGTCCTTCGCCGGGTCGAGTTGCGGCTCCTGCGGCAGGTAGCCGATCCGCAGGTTGGGCATCGGCTGCGCTTCGCCTTCGTATTCCTTGTCGATGCCGGCCATGATGCGCAGCAGGCTGGACTTGCCCGAGCCGTTGAGGCCGAGCACGCCGATCTTGGCGCCGGGAAAAAAGGAAAGGGAAATATCCTTGAGAATCTGACGCTTGGGCGGAACAATCTTGCCCACGCGATGCATGGTGTAAACGTATTGGGCCATCTGCTGCCGGGTTCCGGAAAACGGGTTTGAATCGCCGGATTATGCCCGATCCGCCCCGCCGCCGCCTCGATCGCGGATGCGCGGCGATGCTCCGAAAGCGATCGAGGTCTATTACTTTCGTCGAATTGTGCAGGCGCACATCATGTCGTATAAACCTCGCCATCCGCGACACGCAACTCGCCGCAAACCGGACCCTTACGCTTCCCATGTACGACGCGCCGGACCAGAACGCCCACGTCGAGTTGCGCCGGCAACTCACCTTCAGGGCTGCAGGTGGCCTCGTCTTCCTGCTTGCACTGGCGCTGATGGGCGTCGTTGTTGCCGTGGCGCTCGTGACAGTCTTGACGCCCTGGACGGCCGGGCCGGCCGAGGCGGCGAGCATACTCATCGGCGCCGCCATCAGTGCCGGCTTGTCCCTCAAGGCGCTCTACTGGCTCTGGGCGCCGCAACCCCAGCCCGGGGGCATCGCCGTGCCGGATGAACTGGCACCGCGCTTTCGCCGCCGCATCGATCGCCTGAGCCGCCGCCTGCGGACACCCTGCATCGATCAGATCGTGGTCACGCCAGATATGAACGCCGCGCTCGTCTGCCGCCCGGAAAATGGTTTGTTCGGGCGCATGCGCACTTTCCTGCTCATCGGCCTGCCCCTCATCGAGAGCCTCACCCCGGCGCAGTTGGCGGCGGTGCTGGTGCACGAGCTTGCGCACCTGCATGCCCAGCGGCGCGGTCTGGCTGCCTGGGCAGCCCATCTGCGCGCCTGGTGGCTCCGCGTCGAAGACCGCATCGACGGCGATCCGACGCCGGGCGGTGCCGTCGCACAGCGCTTGCTGGCGCGCACCATGCGCCGTGACATCGAAGATCATCTGCGGCTGTCGCGGCTGGACGAGTTCGAAGCCGATGCCTGGGCTGCCTGGCACATCGGCGGCCGGCGGCTGGCCGGTGCCCTGGTCGAGGTCGAACTGAAAGGCCGTTTCGTGACCGAGAACTATTGGAGCAAGGTCATGGAACAGTCGCGGCACCGCCGGCGCCCGAGCTTCCGCCCCTATCGCGACCTGCAACTCGGCATGCAGGCCGGGTTCGTGCGGGACGAGGCGCTGGCCGAAATGAACCTGCAGGACGACGGCGATCCCGACGTCTATACCCACCCCACCCTGCACGAGCGCCTTGGGTCACTGCGCGTCGGGCGGGCCTTGCGGGACCGGCCCCAGTCGTCGGCACCGACCGCGGCGGAACACTACTTCGCGCCGCTGTTGCCGACCTTCGCCGCGACGTTCGACCGGCTCTGGTGGCATGCGTCAAAGACCGAATGGCGCCACCGGCATCGCCATGCACGGCGCCGGCGCGAGCGCCCCGGTCAGGCTGTGGCGGGTTCGAACACCGCCCTGAGATCACCTTCCGTCACACCGGGTGCAAACAGCCGAATGAACTCCGTGGTGTAACTACGCAGGAAGCTGCCGCGACGCACCCCAAGGCGCGTCGTGTTCGGCTCGAAAAGATCCGCGGTGTCCACCTTGATCAGCGTCTGGTCGCGCACCGCGTCGAAAGCCATCGATGCCACGATCCCGATACCGAGCCCGACCTCGACGTAGGTCTTGATGACGTCCGCATCGATCGCGGTGAGCACGATGTCGGGCGCGAGCCCCGCACGCGCGAAGGCCGCATCGATGTGGGAGCGTCCGGTGAAGGCGTGGTCGTAGGTGATGATCGGATGCTCCGCGATCGCCTCGAGCGTCAGCGGCGATGCTTTCGCCAGGGGATGGCCTGCCGGCACGATCACTGCGTGCTGCCAGGTGTAGCAGGGAAACGTGACGAGTTCGGGACTGGCGTCCAGCGCCTCGGTCGAAATACCGATGTCGGCTTCCCCTTTCGACACCATTTCGGCGATCTGCTGCGGGCTGCCTTGATGCAGTGCCAGATGCACGCGCGGATAGCGTGCCTTGAACTGCTTGATCACCGGCGGCAGCGCATAGCGCGCCTGGGTGTGCGTCGTTGCCAGCACCAGGCTGCCGGTCTCCTCGTTCGAGAACCGCTCCGCGATGTTGCGCAGGTTCTGCGCGTCGGTGAGCATGCGGTCGACCACGTCGATCAGTGCGCGGCCCGGTTCGGTCAGGCCGATCAGGCGCTTGCCACGGCGAATGAACACCTCTACACCGAGTTCGTCTTCGAGTTCCTTGATCGCGCGGCTCACGCCGGGCTGCGTCGCATAGAGGGCGGCGGCAACGTCGGTCAGGTTGAAGTTGCGGCGCACCGCTTCGCGCACGAAGCGCAATTGCTGGAAATTCATCGCGCGTCTGCCCGTTGCGGTGTTGTCACGGCCGCAAACACCCGCACCGTGGCAGGCCGAACGACAACGCTTTCGCCTTCGCGCAGATCGAGCTCGCGCAGGCGCCCGCGCCCGATCTCGGCTTCGATGATCTGTCCGTCATCGTCCAGCGCCAGCTCGAGCCGAACGCTTGCGCCGAGCGGAAGCACGCGCAGCACTCGGGCTGGCAGGCCGCCGCGCCTGTCGCTGCCCGGCCGTGTGACGTCGAGTTCGTGCGGGCGTGCGAAGCCGACGGCCGGATCGCCTGAGCCAAGTGTGTGGGTGTCGAGTTCGAGCGCGTGGCCGCCGACCTGCAGGACATCGCCGTGCACGCGGCCGTGGAACAGATTGACTGCACCGAGAAACCCATACACGAACGGCGACGCGGGCGAATCATAGACTTCCTGTGGCGAGCCCTGCTGCTCGACCCGTCCGTGGTTCATGACCACGATGCGATCTGCGACTTCCAGCGCCTCCTCCTGGTCGTGGGTGACGAAGATGCTGGTGACGTGCAGTTCGTCGTGGAGCCGGCGCAGCCAGCGGCGCAGTTCCTTGCGCACCTTGGCATCCAGCGCGCCGAACGGCTCGTCGAGCAGCAGCACCTTCGGTTCGACCGCCAGTGCGCGCGCCAGTGCGATGCGCTGGCGCTGGCCGCCCGAAAGTTGCGACGGATAACGGTCGGCGAGCCAGTCGAGTTGCACCAGCTTGAGCAGGTCATGCACCTTCCGATGGATCTGCGCCTTCGACGGCCGCTCGGCGCGCGGCTTGACCGTCAGGCCGAACGCCACGTTCTCGAACACCGTCATGTGACGGAACAGCGCGTAGTGCTGGAAGACGAACCCGACATTGCGTTCGCGCACGCTCCGGCGCGAAGCATCGCTGCCATCGAGCACGACGCTGCCGCTGTCCGCCACTTCAAGGCCGGCAATGATCCGCAGCAGCGTCGTCTTGCCGCAACCGGACGGGCCCAGCAGCGCGGTCAGCTCGCCGCTGGAGAAATCCAGCGACACGTTGTCGAGGGCGACGAAATCGCCGAATTGCTTGTGGATGTCGCGTACGGCAATGCTCATGGTTTCACCTGTTCGGGGTTGGCATTGTCTGAAACCGTTTCCCGCGTCTTCCATTCGACCAGTGCCTTGAGCACCAGCGTGACCAGCGCGAGCAGGGCAAGCAGCGACGCGACGGCGAACGAGGCAGCGAAGTTGTATTCGTTGTAGAGAATTTCGACATGCAGCGGCATGGTGTTCGTCATGCCGCGGATGTGGCCGGACACCACCGAAACCGCACCGAACTCGCCCATCGCGCGAGCATTGCACAGGATCACCCCGTAAAGCAGCCCCCACTTGATGTTCGGCAGCGTGACGAGCCGGAAAGTCTTCCAGCCCGACGCGCCGAGCGTGATCGCCGCTTCCTCTTCTTCCGTGCCTTGGGCCTGCATCAGCGGAATCAGTTCGCGTGCGACGAAAGGGAATGTGACGAACACCGTCGCGAGCACGATGCCGGGCACGGCGAAGATGATCTTGAGGTCATTGTCGAACAGCCACGGACCGAGCCATCCCTGCGCGCCGAACACCAGTACATAGATCAGGCCCGCGATCACCGGAGAGACCGAGAATGGCAGGTCGATCAACGTAGTCAGCAATTGTTTGCCGCGAAAGTCGAACTTGGCGATCGCCCACGCCGCGGCCACGCCGAAGACCAGATTGAGCGGCACCGCAATCGCCGCGATCAGCAAGGTGAGCTTGATCGCCGAGAGCGCGTCCGGCTCGACCAGTGCGGCAAGATAGACCTCGGCGCCCTTCTTGAATGCCTCGACGAACACCGCCACCAGTGGCAGAAAAAGGAACAGTGCGAGAAAAGCCAGCGCAATCCCCGTCAACAGCCAGCGCATGGCGGCGGACTCGGTCGTGGCGCACTCGATCCGCGAGGTGGCGATGGGCGACGACAGAACCAGCGTTGCGTTCATTTCAATGCTCCCTGGCGCCGCGCTTCTGCGTCCACCGTTGCAGCAGGTTGATCGCCAGCAGCAGCGTGAACGAGGTCACCAGCATGACAACCGCGATCGCCGTGGCACCAACGTAGTCGTACTGTTCGAGTTTGGTAATGATCAGCAAGGGCGTGATCTCGGACACCATCGGGACATTGCCGGCAATGAATATCACCGAGCCGTATTCGCCGAGCGCACGCGCGAAAGCGAGCGCGAAGCCGGTCAGCAACGCCGGCAATATTGCGGGCAGGATGACGCGCAGAAATGTCTGCACCCGGTTTGCGCCCAGGCAGGCCGCGGCTTCCTCGGTCTCGCGCTCCAGATCCTCCAACACCGGCTGGACGGTACGCACAACGAACGGCAAGCCAATGAAGGTCAGTGCCACCAGCACGCCGAGCGGCGTGAAGGCGACCTTGATGCCGAGCGGTTCGAGGAACTGGCCGATCCAGCCATTGCCGGCATAAATCGCGGTCAGCGCTACGCCGGCAACCGCCGTTGGCAGAGCGAAAGGCAGATCGACCAGCGCATCGATGACCTTCTTGCCGGGCAGGGTGTAGCGGACCAGAACCCACGCAATGATCAATCCGAACACCGCGTTGATCGTGGCCGCAATCAGCGAAGCACCGAAGGTGAGTTTGTACGACGCGACCACGCGCGGCGCCGTCACGGTTTCCCAGAATGCCGGCCAACTCAACGAGGCGGTCTTGATGAAAGCCGCGGAAAGGGGAATCAGCACCACCAGACTCAGGTAGAGCAGTGTGTAGCCGAGCGCCAGATTGAAGCCCGGCAGGACGCTGTGGCGGCGCAACGTGGAGATCATGTTCGATTTGCCTTCGGTCACGGCGCCCGGTTTGGCTGGGCGTTGTTCGAGCCGTGATTCTGCTCAGGGCTTGTCATGCCGTGAAGTAATATGATTTTCTTTTCTTATGCCGAAATTGCATTTAAGGCCAAAGGCCATGCAGGCCAGCGTTGTGGCGCCGTTCAAGTTTTCTGCCGATGCCGGCCTGAAAGGCGCATATGCGGGCGTTTTCCGGCCGCATCGGCTGGAAAGGCACGCGGAATGGCGATCTACAAGGTGTCAGGCTGAAGAACACCGCCACACGCCCCTTGCGGCGAAATGGATTGTCGCCACCGATCGAAACCTCGCGCGCCAAGCCAGTGGAAGGCCGCTGACAAAGTCGGCGCATTGGCCAGGAAACGTCCTCGATCGCAGCGTCGCGTGCGCCGCGTCTAGCGGTTGCCCGATGCGTAGAGCTGGTCGAAGACGCCGCCATCTGCAAAGTGGGTCTTCTGTGCCTTCTGCCAGCCGCCGAAGACTTCGTCGATGGTGAACAGACTCACCTTCGCGAAGTTTCTTGCATACTTGGCCGCGGTTTTCGCGTCACGCGGCCGGTAGTAGTGCCTGCCGGCGATGTCCTGACCTTCCTCGCTGTAAAGGTAGGTGAGATAGGCCTCGGCCACCATTCTGGTGGCGCGCTTGTCCGCCACCCTGTCCACCACCGCAACCGGTGGTTCGGCGAGGATCGACAGAGAGGGGGTAACGATCTCGTATTTGTCGGGGCCGAGCTCCTTCACGGCGAGGTAGGCCTCGTTCTCCCATGAAATGAGCACGTCGCCAATACCGCGCTCGGTGAAAGTGGTGGTCGAGCCGCGCGCGCCGGAATCGAGCACCGAGACGTTGCGGAACAGTTGCCCCACGAACGCCTTCGCCTTTGCTTCGTCTCCGTTGTTCTTCTTCAATGCGTGGCCCCAGGCCGCGAGGTAGTTCCAGCGCGCGCCGCCGGAAGTCTTGGGGTTCGGCGTGATGACCGAGACGCCGGGCCTCACCAGATCGTCCCAGTCCTTGATGCCCTTCGGATTGCCCTTGCGCACCAGGAAGACGATGGTCGACGTGTAAGGTGCGCTGTTGTGGGGCAATCGCTTCTGCCAATCCGCAGGCAGATAGCCCTTCTCCGCAATGGCATCGATGTCGTAGGCCAGTGCGAGCGTCACCACGTCGGCCTCGAGGCCGTCGATCACTGCCCTCGCCTGCTTGCCGGAGCCGCCATGCGACTGGCGCACCCTGACTGCTTCACCCACCTTGGTCTTGTAGTGCTTCGCGAATGCAGCATTGAAATCCTGGTATAGCTCGCGCGTCGGATCGTACGAAACGTTGAGCAGAGAGACCTCCGCCTGCGCGGAATGCAACGGGATCGCTGCGGCGACGAGGGCGGCAATCAGGAACTTGCGGTACGGCATGACTGACTCCGGGTTCGGGTTGAATGAATGACCGGAGTGCAGTCTAGGGAGCCCCCGACTGACGGGGAAATGATAAGAACGCAGCAGCTTATCCGCGCCGCGCATTTGCGACAGCGGCGGGTCAGGCGGGGCGAAGCGGTGGCTCGTCCATCAGCGCAACCTGCTCGCGCAGTTCGAGGATGCGGTCCTGCCAGTAGCGCGGTGTGTTGAACCAGGGGAATGCGACGGGAAACGCCGGGTCGTCCCAGCGCCGCGCTATCCATGCGGAATAGTGAATCAGACGCAGCGTGCGCAGGGCCTCGACCAGATGCAACTCGCGATCGTCGAAGTTGCGGAACTGCTCGTAGCCGGCGAGCACCCAGCCGAGCTGGCGTTGCATGTCCTCCCGCTCGCCCGACAGCAGCATCCACAGATCCTGCACCGCCGGGCCCATGCGGCTGTCGTCGAAATCGACGAACTGCGGGCCGTCGTCGGTCCATAGCACGTTGCCGGCGTGGCAGTCGCCGTGCAGGCGCAGCATGCCGACGTCGCCGGCGCGCGCAAAGCAGCGGCGCACTGCATCCAGTGCGAGGTCGACAATGCTGCGCCAGGCCGGTTCGAGATCGGGGGGAACGAATTGCGCCTGCAAGAGGAACTCGCGCGGCTCATCTCCAAAGCTCGCAATGTCGAATATCGGACGAGCCGTGAACGTACGCTGCGAGCCGACGACGTGGATGCGCGCAAGAAAACGGCCCATCCATTCCAGGGTGGCCCGGTCCTCCAGCTCCGGCGCGCGGCCGCGCAACCTGGGGAACAGCGCGAAACGGAATCCGCCATGCTCATGCAGGGTCCGCCCGCCCGGGCCGGCCAGCGCCGGAGCGCAAGGAATCTCGGCTTCGGCAAGCTCCGCCGCGAAGCGATGCTCCTCCCCGATCGCCTCGTCGGACCAGCGTCCCGGACGGTAGAACTTTGCGATCAGGGGCGCGGCGTCCTCGATGCCGACCTGATAAACGCGGTTCTCATAACTGTTGAGTGCCAGCAGACGACCATCGGTCCGGAAGCCCTGGGAGTCCACGGCGTCGAGGATCAAGTCGGGTGTCAGATCGTGATAGCTCGCCGTTGTCTCGGAATTGTTGACCATGTATGCAGTCGTCGTGCCGCCCTACTTGCGGGTTTTCTTCGCGGGGGCTCTGGTTTCGGGTTTGGCGCTCGAAGGCGGCGCTTTACCCGCATCGCCGAGCACCGTCTTCAAGGGGCAAACCGAATAAGCCGGGCATTTGCGGCAACCGGCAACGATTGCGATCGGACAGACTGTCATGGTTTCGCTCCACGTATCGGGGAGCCAAGATTACCCCAAGCACGATGATGCAGTGCAAAGAAAACGGGCGGCCGGGAGGCCGCCCTGCAAGCTGAGGAGAGTTCCCATGCACGGACATGGCGTCATGGAATCGCTGATCCGACGTGCGGGCGCTTCACCGACCGGCAGTCTGCTGCAGTATCGGGACGCCCAACGATGGCTCTGTGGGGATTGGGGGAGCGCCAGAACGCCAATCGTTGCGTAACGCCAGACAACGCTGCATTGCGGAATCGGGGGTTATCATCGCGCAATGCGTGAGAAGATTATCATTCATTTGTTCAAGCTTCAACAATTGCCGCAAAAACGCCGGTCAGAGCAAACGGCGCCTTCCTGGTTTTGCGTTGCAGCATAAGGGTTGTCACGGATGGACAATTGCTTGACGGGCGAGTTATGCAAGGCCAAAATGACAAGCGCAGTGTCGAAGGCAAGTGTGATTGTCCGTAAGTCGAGATCGTCAAGACGGTACTTCAGTTCGTCATACCTCGTGTCCTGAGATTCACCTGCGCTTCGGGCAAGTTCTCGCCAACCTGCCCAGATCGACAACTTTTTTGGAAGGTAAGTAAATGGCAACTGGTACCGTCAAGTGGTTCAACGATGCCAAAGGCTTCGGCTTCATCAAACCGGACGATGGTGGCGAAGATCTCTTCGCACACTTCTCCGCGATCCAGGCCAACGGCTTCAAGACGCTCAAGGAGAACCAGAAGGTCACGTTCGACGTGACGACTGGCCCGAAGGGCAAGCAGGCTGCAAACATTCGTCCGGCCGACTGAAGTTTTCGGCAGACACAAAAAAGCCCGGTTTTGCCGGGCTTTTTTTTACCTTCCGCGGGCTGGCATCAGCGCAGCGCGAACACCTTCAGATAATCACCCTGCTTGTAGCCGAACAGCTGGTTGCCGCCGGCCGCCACGGCCACGTACTGCACGCCGTCGATCGAGTACGTGATGGGTGGCGCGTTAACGCCTGCCTCGCAGCGATGGCGCCAGAGCAACTTGCCGCTCGCGGCGTCGAAGGCATCGACATCGCCGCTGCCCTCTCCCATGAACACCAGGCCCCCCGCAGTGGCCAGCACGCCACCAACTAGCGGCTGTTCGGTTCTATGCTGCCAGCGAATCTTGCCGGTACGCAGGTCGATCGCCGACAGCAATCCCCAGCGGGGCTCCTCGATCGGCTCGAGAACCGAGTAACGGATCGCCGGTTTGTCGCCCTTCGCCGGCGTATCGTGCAGCGTGTATTTCATCGGCATGTGAAGCGCTGCGACGTAGGCTAGTCCGCTACGCTCGTCCACCGCAGCCGGCGACCAGTTCACGCCACCGACCACGCCCGGATGGATGCGCACGCCATCCGGTGTTGCGCGGGCGAACAGGTTGTCCTGGGGCACAAAGGGATCGGAACGCAGGAGCAACTCGCCGGTGTCACGACGATGGACGAAGAACCAGCCGAGCTTGCTTGCCTGGCCCACCGCGGGAATTCGCTCACCGTTGCGATCCAGGTCGAACAGCACCGGCGGACTTGCGACGTCATAACCCCAGATGTCGTGCGGCACCTGCTGATAGTGCCAGCGCCGCTTGCCGGTATTCACGTCCAGCGCAACGAGCGACACCGTGTACAGGTTGTCGCCCGGCCGCGATACGTCATCCATCTGCGGACTCGGATTGCCGGTGCCGAAGAACAGCATGCCGCGCTCCGTATCGACGGCCGGCGTGCTCCACGCCGAGCCGCCACCAAAGCGCCAGGCATCCGCGAATTTCGCCGCATTGGCGCGCTCGACCTGCGTGTTGCGCTTGAGTGGCACGCCGTAAGGCGTGCTTTCGACAAAATCGCCTTCCCAACCCGACGACGGAATGGTATCGAACTGCCACACCTGCTTGCCGCTCTCGACATCGTAAGCCGCGAGGAACCCCGGGCGCCCGTAGCGTCCCGCCACGCCGACCACGGCGCCCAACGGCGCATCCTCGCGAGGGCCGTCGAGATGAAGGCCGTAGCCGACACCCGTGATGCCGACGATCACTTTGCCTTGGTGCACGACCGGCGCCATGTTGATGCCCACGCCGGTTGCACCCGTCACCTTGCCGCGTGACAGCGGATCGGCCTCGTTCAGCGAAGCGATCACTTCGGCATTGGTGGCCCCGTCACCGACGACATCGATGTCCCACAACGTGCGCCCGTCCTTCGCGTCGAGCGCAATCAACCGTGCATCCACGGTGCCGATGAAGACCTTGCCGTTGGCCACGGCGACACCGCGGTTGGCCGGACCGCAGCACATCTTGCGGTCCGGCCGACGCTCGTGGCGATAACGCCATATCTCCCGCCCGTTGCGTGCATCGAGTGCGACGACGTGATTGAACGGCAATGCCAGGTACATCACGCCGCCGACCACGATTGGCGTTGCCTGGAAGGTGGCCGACACCCCGCTGCGAAACTCCCAGGCCGGTGCGAGTCGTGACACGTTGTCGCGATTGATCGACGCCAGCGATGAGAACCGCCGGTTCGATGCGTCGAGCCCATAACCGGGCCACTGGATATCGATTGCGGGCTCCGCCACGAGCGGCTGCGTACTGCATGCGCCGATGCTGCTGGCTGCTGCAAGCAGCGACATGATTGTCCTGAACTGCATTTCGACTCCTCGTTGCCCGGCGTGCCGAGCGTCTCGTTCAACGCTACGAATTTCCGATTGCGCGTCCCATCCGCGCCAGCGCATCTTCCAGCGTGCTGCGACTGCATCCGAAGTTAAGGCGCACGAAACCCGGTGCGCCGAAATCCGCGCCGTCCGAAAGCCCGACCCCTGCCTGCTCGAAGAATCGGATCGGATGCTCGACGCCGAGGCCGCGCGCATCGATCCAGGCAAGGTAAGTTGCTTCCACAGGCCAACTCGAAAGGCCCGGCATGCGGGCAACCGCATCGAACACGCAACGGGCGTTGCCACGCAAATACGCGAGCAGCGCCTCGCGCCACGCGCCGCCTTCGCGATACGCCGCCTCGGTCGCGGCAAATCCGAGCACGTTGACGTGCGGAACGATGCCGCGCATCGCCTCGTGCAATCGCCGGCGCAGGGCTGGATTGCCGACGATCGCAAAGGAGCATCCAAGCCCGGGTATGTTCCAGGTCTTGGAGGGCGCCATCAGCGTCACGCAACGGTCGGCGACGTTGCCGCCCAAGGCTGCAATCGGAACATGCTGCGTGCGATCGTCGAGCACGAGGCCGCAATGGATTTCATCGGAGCAGATGATCAGATCGTGCCGCTCGGCAATCTCGGCGATGCCCGCGAGCTCCGCGCGCGAGAAGGCGCGCCCGACCGGATTATGCGGATTGCAAAGCATCAGCAGCCGGGTCCGCGGCGTGATTGCCGCCTCGAGCCGCGCGAGATCCCATTGCCAGCGATTGTCGACATTGACCAGATCGACCGTGATCACGTCGCGGGCTGATAAGCGCGGCGCGGAGAGAAACGGCGGATAGATGGGCGTCGCGGTGAGCACCGCATCGCCCGGCTCGCCCACTGCACGGCAGACCACGTTCAGTCCCGTCACCAACCCTGGCAGCCAGACGATCCACTGCGGGTCGACGTGCCAGGCGTGATCGCGCGCCAGTGACTCCACGACTACATCGACGAGCGAGTCCGGCACGTCCCCGTAGCCGAACACGCCGTGATCGACCCGGCGATGCAGGGCGGCGAGCACTGCGGGCGGGGCCGCGAAATCCATGTCCGCCACCCACAGCGGCAGAACGTCGCGGCCGGCGTAGCGGCCCCATTTGACGCTGTCGCTGCCGCGTCGCTCCGGCGGATGCGCGAAGTCGAACGCCACGCAGGCGACTCAGACTTCGAGGTGGCTGTACAGCACGGTGGACAGGTAGCGTTCGCCGAATGACGGAATGATCACGACCACCATCTTTCCCTTGTTCTCGGGCCGGCTTGCCACCTGCAGCGCAGCCCAGGTTGCCGCACCCGAAGAGATGCCCACCAGCAGGCCGTCCTCGGAGGCCATGCGGCGCGCCGTCGAAAGCGCATCATCGTTCTTCACCCGGATGACTTCATCATAAACCGCGGTATTGAGGACCGCCGGCACGAAGCCGGCACCGATGCCCTGGATCGGATGCGGGCCGCGTGCGCCGCCGGACAGCACCGGGCTGGCGTCCGGTTCCACCGCAATCACCTTGATGCCGGGTTTGCGGGCCTTGAGCACTTCGCCGACGCCCGTGATCGTGCCGCCAGTGCCGATGCCCGAGACGAAGATGTCGACCTGGCCGTCGGTATCGGCCCAGATTTCCTCAGCCGTGGTGGCGCGGTGGATCGCCGGGTTGGCCGGATTCTCGAACTGCTGGGCGATCACGTAGCGCGGGTCGGCTGCCGCCATTTCCTCGGCGCGGCGGATCGCACCCGGCATGCCCTCGGGACCGGGCGTCAGCACCAGTTCGGCGCCGTAGGCCTTGAGCAGCAGCCGGCGCTCGCGGCTCATGGTTTCGGGCATCACGAAAGCGCACTTGATGCCGCGCGCCGCACATACCATGGCGAGGCCAACGCCCGTATTGCCGCTGGTCGGCTCCAGCACCACGGTATCCGGCTTGATGCGACCCTGCGCAGCCAGCGCATCGACCATCGCGACCGCGATGCGATCCTTCACGCTATGGGCCGGATTGAAGTACTCCAGCTTGCACGCGATGGTTGCATCGACCCCCGCTGCCACGCGGTTGAGCCGTACCAGCGGCGTGTTTCCGATCAGGTCGGCGGTATTGTTCGCGATGCGCATCTGCACTCCCCTTGTCGTGATCGGGCCGGACGAATCCGCGCCCGGAAAAAATCAAATCTACTTGGTCCCGGCCGCCTTGAGAAGATCGCCGATCTGGGTGTTGCCCGCGGCAAGCGCCCAGCCGAGCGCGGTATCGCCGCGATCATTGGTCAGGTGGGGGTCGGCCTTCGCTGCCAGCAACAGGCGCACGATGTCGATATGGCCGCCGCGCGACGCAATCATCAACGGCGTGAGCAGGCTGGGTGCCCGCGCGTTCGGGTTCGCGCCCTTGTCGAGCAACTGTCGCACGACGGCGGTATGCCCTTCCATGGCGGCATAGAGTATGGGCGACCAGTTCTTCGGCGCCGCATTCACCTCGGCGCCGCCTTCGATCAGGCGTGCGATCACGTTCGTATGGCCTTTCTGGGACGCCAGCAGGATCGCGGTATCGCCCCAACTGGTGCGCGCACGCACGTTGGCGCGATTGCGCAACAGGAAATCGACAAGCTCGATGTTGCCTTCGCGCGACGCGCGCATCAGCAGCGAGAGTCCCGCCTCGTCGCACGAATCCACGTCCATGCCGCGACGAACGCCTTCCATAACGACGGTGTTGTTGCCGAGATCGGCGGCATTCAGCAGATCGTCCAGGCTGATCGCCGCGTGCGCCGGCGTAACGGACAGACAGGCCAGGAGCGCTGCGAGCGCCAGCGTGCGGAATCGCATCTCAGTGTTTCACCTTGGAAAACAGATTGAAGAAATTGCGCGTCGTGGCCTCGGCAATGGCCTCGACCGCGACCCCTCTCAGCCGCGCGATTTCCTCAGCCACGTGAACCACGTAGCCGGGCTCGTTGGTCTTGCCGCGATAGGGTGTCGGCGCCAGATAGGGCGCATCGGTTTCGATCAGCAGGCGGTCCAGCGGCACCGCCTTCGCAACCTCTTTGAGCGAGGTCGCATTCTTGAAGGTGACGATGCCCGAGAACGAAATGTGGAACCCGAGATCGAGTGCCTGCGTTGCGACATCGAGCGTTTCCGTGAAGCAGTGCATCACACCGCCTGCCTCGGCGGCGCCCTCCTCGCGCATCAGTCGCAGCGTGTCCTCCGCCGCGTCGCGCGTATGGACCACCAGCGGCAAGCAGGCCTGCCGCGCCGCCCGGATGTGGGCACGAAAGCGCGCGCGCTGCCATTCGGGACGATCCTTGAGCCAGTAGTAATCCAGTCCCGTCTCGCCGATCGCCACCACGCGTGGGTGCCCGGCGAGGCGAACGAGTTCCCCGGTATCGGGTTCCTGGCCATCGGCCTGATCGGGATGCTTACCCACCGTGGCCCACAGGTTGTCGTGCGCCTGCGCGAGCGCGAGCACGTCTGGCCATTTTTCCAAATTCACCGAGATGCAGAGCGCATGGGTGACCCGCCTCGCCGCCATTGTGGCGAGGATCTCGTCTATGCGGCCGGACAACTCGGGAAGGTCGAGGTGGCAGTGCGAATCGACGAACATCTACAACGTGTGCGTGGGGCGCGTCGACCCGAGGTGGGCGCCGAGCAGTTGCTCGATCTTGCGCTTGGCGGTAACGCCGGATTCGTCGTCGGAGAACTGGACGCCGATGCCCTGGGTCTTGTTGCCCTGCGCACCCGCCGGCGTCACCCACACCACCTGGCCGGCAATCGGCAGCTTGCCGGGCTCGTCCATCAGCGTCAGCAGCATGAAGACCTCGTCGCCGATGACATAAGGGCGCGTGGTCGGGATGAAGATGCCGCCCCGCTTGAGCTGCGGCATGTAGGCCGCATAGAGTGCCGACTTCGAATTGATGTTCAGCGACAGCACCGAAGGCCTCGGGCCGGCCTGCTGCAACTTGGGATCGATCGGTTCGCTCATCGTGCCACCAGTCTTGCATATCGGAGAAGCATGTCGTCGAGCAGCAGCCGGAGGTTCAGCGGATGGGCTGCCACCCGGCGCAAGCGCTGAAGCTCATTGTAGCAAGCCAGGAGCGCCGGCAGCGGCGCCTTTGCAGCCAGCGCCGTCAGTGCTTTCTGCTGGTCCGGGTAGAAACGCACCCGCCCCGCCTGGGTGACGAGTATCAGGTCGGCAACCCAGCGCTGCAGCCAGTCGACGAGTTGCGGCACGCCAAAGCCGGCACCGACCGCATCCTTGGTCTTGAGCCAGCTTTCCCAGGCGCCGGCGAGCGCGACCGGATCGGCGCGTTCGAGGCTCAGCAAATCGCGCACGAAGCGTGCGTGCGCATCGGCGCCGATGCCGCCGGCAAGGTCGCGCGCGGCAACCGGCATGCCGCCGCACACCGCAAGCAGCCGTTCCGCCTCGACGACACCTTCGGCAGCCAGCCAGCGCGCGGCCTGCGTCGCATCGGGCCGCGGCAGCGCAAGCTGGCGACACCGGCTGAGGATGGTTGGCAACAGCCGGCGCGGCGCGTCTGAGACCAGGATGAACTGCACCCGCGCCGGCGGCTCTTCGAGCAGTTTGAGCAGCGCGTTCGCGGTGTGGTGGTTCATCGCTTCGGCGGGATCGATCACCACCACCCGAACGCCCTGGCGCACCGCGCCGACGGTGACGAAGTCCGCCAGTGCGCGCACCTGCTCGATGCGGATCTGCGTCACCGGCTTGCCGGGCTCGGCGGCCTCGTCGCCTTCGTTGGCCTCGGCTTCGAAGTCGTCCGAGCCCGGTGCAACCAGCCGGTAGTCCGGATGGTTGGCCCCGAGGAACCAGCGGCAGCCGTCGCACTCGCCGCAGGCTTCGGCTGCGCCCTGTGCCGCCTCGCACAACAAGCGCTGCGCCAGCGCCAGCGCGAATTCGCTCTTGCCGCTACCGGGCTGGCCACCCAGCAGGATGGCGTGCGGCAATTGCCCGAGGCGGCCAAGCAGTCCCTGCCATGCAGCCTGTTGCCACTCGAAGATCATGATTGCAGCAGCCCGCGCACCAGCGCCTCGACGTCGCCGCGGATGGCATGCGGCAGCCGATCGGCATCGACCAGACGCACGCGCTTAGGATCGTTCGCGGCGCGCGCCTGATAGGCGGCGCGCACGCGGGCGAAGAATCCGGTTTGCTCGCGCTCGAACTTGTCCGGTGCATTGCCGGCGCGTGCCAGCCTGCCTGCGGCCACCTCGGGCTCGAGGTCGAACACCAGCGTGAGGTCGGGCTGCAGCTTGCCGTGCACCCAGTCTTCGAGTTGCGCGATCTTGTGCAGGTCGAGACCGCGGCCACCGCCCTGATAGGCAAAGGTGGCATCGCTGAATCGGTCGCACACCACCCAGGCGCCGCGAGCCAGCGCGGGTTCGATGACTTGCGCGACATGTTCGCGCCGTGCTGCAAACATCAGCAGCGCCTCGGTTTCGAGGTTCATCGGTTCGTGCAGCAGCAACTCGCGCAGGCGTTCGCCCAGGCGGGTGCCGCCCGGTTCGCGCGTCGATACGACCTCCAGCCCTCGACTGCGCAGCAATTCGACGATGTGCGCGATCTGGCTGCTCTTGCCGGCGCCGTCGATGCCCTCCACGGTGATGAACCGGCCACGCATTCAGTTACCCTTCTGCCTGGAAGGCGCATGGATATTTGGTCTCAAGGCACGCGCCCTGCTCTTGCCCGTCGACAGGCCTTCGGCGGGCACGATGCGCTGTGTACGCCTATCCATGCGACTCTCGGAGTGGGTCGATTTCATTTCTTCTTCTGGTATTGCGCGACGGCGCGGTTGTGATCGTCGAGCGAGCGCGAGAACACGCTGCTGCCGTCGCCGCGCGCCACGAAGTAAAGATAGTCGCTGCGGGCCGGATTGAGCGTCGCCTTGAGCGACGCTGCGCCGGGCATCGAGATCGGCGTCGGCGGCAATCCGGTGCGTGTGTAGGTATTGTACGGGCCGTCGGTGGTCAGATCGCGCTTGCGCAGGTTGCCGTCGAAGCGCTCGCCCAAGCCGTAGATGACGCTCGGGTCGGTCTGCAGCAGCATGCCGGCGCGCAGGCGATTGGCGAAGACCGACGCGATCAGTGGCCGGTCGTCGGGTTTGCCGGTCTCCTTTTCGACGATCGAAGCCATGGTCAGCGCCGCGTAGGGCGTCGCGTAAGGCAGGCCCTCGCTGCGCGCGTTCCACGCCACGTCGAGATGGCGGCGCATCTCGTGGTAGGCGCGGCGCAGCAGCGCGATGTCGCTCGACTGCTTGGCGAACAGGTAAGTGTCGGGAAAGAACAGTCCTTCCGGATGCGATTCGCTGGCGCCGATGCGCTTCAGAATGTCGGCGTCCGAAAGCAGGCGTGATTCGTGTTGCAGGTCGGGATGGGCATCCAGCGCGGCCCGTACCTGGCGGAAAGTCCAGCCCTCGATCAGCGCGATGCTCACCTGCCGCACATCGCCCGCCGTCAGCATGGCGAGCAGGCCGCGCGGCGTAGTGCCGGGCTCGATCGCGTAGCTGCCCGCCTTGATGGCGCCGGCCTTGCCTGCCAGCCGCGCAAGCAGCAGGAAATCCCAGCCGCGCATCTCCACCCCGGCGGCACGCAACTGCTGGGTCACCGAAGTCAGCGTTCCACCCGGTTCGATCGACAGCTCGACCGGTGCGCTCGCCAACGGCAGCGGGCGGTTCGCGAACCAGGCGAACCAGGCACCGAAGCCGATGCCGGCACCGATCAGGAACAGCAGGAAGAACTTGAGCAAACGCATCGACGGCCTGTCGCAACTCGCCTCTTTGCGAGCGCCTGGTTTGGAATCGTCATGCCACGGCTGGCGTGTCATGGCGCGGCGCATCATTCCCGATGCGCACCCCGGATTTCCTATGATACCTTAGGGCCAACTTTGATCCTTTCAGACTGAAACTTCATGAACCCCGCTTACCAGGACTGGCTCGCCCGAGCCGGAGCGCGCCTTGAAGGCGAAACTCTGGCGTCGTTCGGCAATCCGGCCGCCGAGCTTGCCGCCGGTGAAACCGGATCGGTCGTCGTTCCATTGCTCCATCTCGGCCTGATTCGCGTCAGTGGCGATGAGGCAGCGGACTTCCTGCACAACCTGTTCTCCAACGACGTCAAGGGCCTCACGCCGGCCGTCGCGCGCATGAACAGCTTCTGTACCGCCAAGGGGCGCATGCTCGCGAGCTTCACGACCTGGCGCGATGCCGCCGGCAACGTGTTGTTGCAACCGGCAGCCGACATCACCGCCGGTCTGCACAAGAAGCTGACGATGTACGTGCTGCGCTCGAAGGCCAAGCTCGCCGACATCTCGGCCGATTGCTGCCAGTTCGGCCTTGCCGGTGCGAATGCGCCATCGGCCCTGCAGGCACTGGGCCTGCCGGTGCCGGCGTCGCCGCTGACGGTGGAACACGCGGCAGGCGATGTGACCGTTTTGCGGCTCGACGGCGAACGGTTCGTCGCCATCGCAGCGGCGGCGGCTGGCGCAGACCTGTTCGCCGGGCTGGCTGCGCGCGGACTGACGCCGGCGCCGACCGCCGCGTGGCAGGCCCTCGACGTGCGTGCCGGCTGGCCGCTGATCACCGCGCCGACCCAGGAAGAATTCGTGCCCCAGATGACGAATTTCGAGCTGCTCGGCGGGGTCAGCTTCAACAAGGGCTGCTATCCCGGACAGGAGATCGTCGCCCGCACGCAATACCTCGGCAAACTCAAGAAGCGCATGTATCGCGCCTTCGTCCAGGCGGCCGCCTTGCCGGTGCCGGGGACCGACCTGTACAGCCCGGATGTCGGAGGGCAGTCATGCGGCAAGGTGGTCACCGCATGCCCGACCAGCGGCGGCGGCTACGAGTTGCTCGCGGTGATGCAGATGTCGAGCCACGAGGGCAACGACGTGCATCTCGGTTCGCCGGACGGACCGCGCGTCGAGTTCCGTCCCCTTCCCTACGCCGTGAACTGATCGCGTTGCGCATCGACTACTACATCTACTATCGGGTGCGGCCGGGCCAGGATGGCGAGTTGATGGCCGCCCTGAACGGCATGCAGCGCGCGCTCGCCGACGCCACCGGAATCGACGGACGCTTTCGCCGCCGCGTCGACGATCCGCTGACCTGGATGGAGATTTACGAAGGCGTCGCCGACGCGCACCAGTTCGAGATCGAATTGGGCATCCACGCGCTGCGCCACGGGCTGCACGAGTTCCTCGCCACCGGCACCGCGCGTCACCTGGAGCGCTTCCGCGCCGTCGGCTGACACGCCCGCGCGATGTGCCTGATCCTGCTCGCCTGGAAAAGCCACCGGCGTTTTCCGCTGGTGGTGGCGGCCAATCGCGACGAGTTCTTTGCGCGGCCGGCGGCATCGGCATGGTTCTGGAACGATGCGCCCGACGTGTTCGGCGGGCGCGACCTCGAGGCAGGCGGCACGTGGCTCGGCATCACGCGCCACGGCCGGTTCGCCGCCCTGACCAATTACCGGGATCCGCAGCGCCAGGTTGCCGGCAAACGCACCCGCGGGGATCTGGTCGCCGGATTCCTGCGCGGCACCGCGTCGCCAGCCGACTACGCTGCGGGCGTCACACAAAGCGGCGGCGACTACAACGGATTCAACCTGTTGATTGCCGACCGCAACGAGCTGCGCTACCTGTCCAACGTCGATGGCGCTTCGCGACCGCTCGAACCGGGCATCTACGGCCTCTCCAACCACCTGCTCGACACGCCCTGGCCCAAGGTGGCGCGCGCGCGCACCGCATTGTCGGCCACGCTGGACGCGATTCCCGATACCGCGCCGCTGTTCTCGATGTTGCGCGACGAGGCGATCGCGGCGGACGAACACCTTCCGCGCACTGGCGTCAGTCTCGAGTGGGAGCGGCTGCTGTCCGCCGCGTTCGTCCGCTCGCCCGGTTACGGCACGCGCAATTCGACCGTGGTGACCTTCGGCGCCGACGGTTTCGCCGATTTCGAGGAGCGCAGCTTCGGGCCGGGTGGTGCGCCCTCGGGCGCGATTCGCAGCCGCTTCAGGCTGGAGGCGCCAGCGTCCGACGCATCGTGATGTGCTCGATGCCCGCCTCGAGGTAAGGTTCGCCTTCCGCGGCAAAGCCGAATCGCTCGTAGAACCCCCGCGCGCGCGTCTGCGCGTGCAGTTCCAGATTCCGTTGCGAGCGTCGCCGCGCCTCGTCGAGCAGGGTTTCCATGAGCAGACGACCTGCCCCCGATCCGCGCCAGGGCGCGAGTACCGCCAGCCGATTGAAGAAGCACAACCCGTTGCCGCGCGGGGACAGGCGAGCGGTTGCGACCACCTTGCGCGAGGCATCGTCGAACACCAGCACATGGAAACCCGGCTCGTCGAATGCGTCCCACTCCAGTTCCTCGGGCACGTTCTGTTCGTCGATGAACACCGTGCGCCGTATCGGCACCGCGAACTCTCGCGCCAATTGCCAGGACATCACCACTGCCGAATAGCTGCTCAAGCGACGATCTCCACCGCTGTGTAGGGAGGAACGAGCTCGTACAACTCAATGATGTCTGTGTTGCGCATGCGCACGCAGCCGATCGAGCCCGGCTCGCCCATCGGCACCGAGTCGGGCGTGCCGTGCAGGTAGATGTAGCGGCGCATGGTATCGACGTCGCCGAGCCGGTTGAAACCGGGCTCGCAGCCCGACAGCCACAGGATGCGGGTGAGGATCCAGTCGCGATCGGGAAAGGTCGCCGCCAGGTCGGGCGACCAGATCTCGCCGGTCGGGCGCCGCCTCACGAACACGGTGTTCTCCGCTTCACGGCCGCCGATCTTGGCGCGCACGATATGGCGTCCGCGCGGCGTGCGGTAGCTGCCCTTCTGCTCGCCAGGGCCGTTCTTCGCGGTCGATACCGGGTAACGCCGCATGCAGGCGCCGTCGTCGCCGAACAATTCGAGCATCTGTGTCGCTATGTCGATGCGGATCTGCACGTGCGAGCTACGCCGTGAGGGTACGGTTGCGCCGCGCAGCGAAGAAAGAGGACAGCATCGCGCCACACTCGACTGCCAGGACACCACCTTCCACGTCGGCGTGATGATTCAGGCGCTCCTCGCCGAACAGGTCGACCACGCTGCCGCAGGCGCCCGTCTTGGGGTCACGCGCACCGAACACGACTCGCGCAATGCGCGCATGCATGATGGCGCCGGCGCACATCGCGCACGGCTCGAGCGTCACGTACAAGGTGCAATCCACCAGTCGATAGTTGCCGGCCTGCCGCGCCGCATCGCGCAGGGCCATGATCTCGGCATGGGCACTCGGGTCGTGGTTGCCGATCGGCTGATTGAAACCGCGCCCGATCACCTCGCCATTGCGCACCACGATTGCGCCGACCGGAACCTCGTCCACCGCGCCGGCCTGGCGCGCGAGGTCAAGTGCCAGGCGCATGAAATCAACGTCGTTCTCCATCATGGCACGATTGTAGCCGGAGCCCGGACGCAACCCGGCCGATCAGTCGAGGTGAACGGCCTTGCCGTCGATTGGGCCCGCGCCCTGTGACCTTGCGACAGGCGTCTTTTCGCCTCGCCGCAACGCCGAGAGGATCAAGGTCGCCAGCGCGAGCAGTATTTCGTCGACGAACGGGATCACGTCGGGCAGCAGAAGATCAAGTACGAACAGCGTCAACGCGAGAAGGAAAAGCTGGGGAAAACGCAGCCGCTCGGCAAAGCGAAGGACGAATCGCGGAAACAGGCTGGCCAATGGCAATTTCATCTCTCGACACTCCCGTGTGGCAAAGCGCAAAAGCTGCATAACGCGCATTGTGCGGCAAGCGGTTGACCGCCACCGACCGGATTCGTTGTTGCCCCTTCAGGCCGGCGGCACGTCCGGCAGATCGGTACGCTCGCGCAGGAAGCGCGCGAAGCGCGGCAGTCCGCTGCGCGGGTTGACGCCATTGTAGCGATAGGTGATCCACGCCCCGAGCGGCGGCGGCGCGCGCCGCTGCGCTTCGGTCAACCCGCTGCCGATGCGGAAACGCCGGCCATCAGGCATTTCGACCAGCAGCGCCCCGAGCATGCCGGCGAAGCGCCCCGCGCCGGGCAGATGCCCGACCACGCGCGCCTCGGCATCGTCGTAGGGCTTGAGCTTCAGCAGATCGTCGTTGCGTTCGGCTCGATAGAGCGAAGCGCCACGATGCAGCACCAGACCCTCCCCGCCTTCGCGGACCACGCGGTCGAGCATGGCCTGCAGTTCGCCGGGCGACTTCACCCTGAGCTGCGCGACCGCCTGCACCCATGGTTTGCCTATGGCGCTCACTGCAGCATCGAGCGCATCCTTGCGCCTGTCGAACGGTTCGGCGATGCCCGGCAGGTCGAACACCATAAAACGGATGTCGCGCCAGGCGCGATCATCGGTCTGCTGGCTGCGCACGGTGGATACGGCCTGCGCGAAACGCCCGCGCCCGGCCCACAGTTCGCCGTCGAGCGGCACGGCCGGCCAACCAGCCGTAAACCACGCCGGTGCCATGACCGTTTCGCCGCCCCGCGTCAGCAGGCGGGTGCCGTCCCAGTAACCGCGCACGCCATCGTACTTCTCGCTGACCCAGTACGCCCCGAGATCGACCTGTCCGCGATAGACGTTGGCCAGCATCAGCGGCGGTGCATCGCCCGCAATCGCCGCCGCGGAAATCGCGGCAAACG